>Ga0351910_1076_pt1 | contig 37436 bp, 8 predicted proteins | sample TotcelHT113001L5_FD_206860 | JGI IMG/M metagenome (GOLD analysis project Ga0351910, IMG submission 206860) | Enriched cells from coal bed in the Powder River Basin, Montana, United States - Total cells T11 rep1 HSBNCT.T11.300.1.L5 ...
CGCCAGGTAGCCGCTGTTGCTGGTCTGACCGTCGCTCAAGCTGAAGCCGCTGCCATAGCTGGGCGTGAAATCAAACGCCTGCGGGCTGCCGTCCGGCAGTGTCTGCTTCTCGACGATAATCTGGCCCAGTTGCGTGTTGTGGAAGCGGACCGTGATCGTCTCGCCTGGATCCAAGTCGATCGTGGCCGTACTGCCGGTCCAACTGCTGGTGTCGCTGCCGTCGCTGGTCACAAACTCGACATTGCTCAGCGACCAGCCCGTCGGCACAAGTTCACTGACCGTGTAGCTGCCCGGCGCCAAGAAGCTACTGTTGTTCGTCTGGCCGTCGCTCAAGCTGAAGCCGCTGCTGTAGCTGGATGTGAAAGCGAACATCTCGGTGCTCCCGTCCGGCAGCGTCTGTTTCTCGACGATGATCTGGCCCAACTGCGAGTTGCCAAAGTCCACGTGGTCCACGACCATGCTGGCCGAGACGTGGATGCGGTGCGCATTGCCCGCCGCCGGGCCGGGATATGTTTGCGCCCAACCGGTCGGCAAGACTTCGCGGATGACGTGCGTTCCCGGCGGCAGCGTCAAGCTGTAAGAACCGTCGCTGGCCGTCGTGACGCTCGTCTCGTCGGGATCCAAGACGCCGTTGTCGTCCGCGTCGACGTAAATGGTCCAGCCGGCCAGTCCCGGCTCGCCCCAGTCCTGGAACCCGTCACCGTTGATATCCAAGAACTTGAAGCCTGTCACCGTCGCCGTGGGTTGCGTGATCTCCAGATCGTACTTGTTGACCTGGCCCACGCTGCCACTGTACACCTCGATGTAGTAGGTCCCGCCGGAAGCTGCTTGGAACGTCGCCAAATCCACATCGGTCGTCGTACCGTTGCTGGTGGCCAGGATGACACCGCTGGCGTCCCTCACCCGGATGCCGAGATTCGTCGGACTATTCGCCCCCGTGGCCGCGCCGGTGCCCGGCGGCATGATCGCGCGGACCTCGACGGGACCCGTGACGTCGGACACAAGTTGATAATAGTCCCGATCGGGCCGGATGATGGTGTGATTCGCCGAAGTGATCGCCGCGCCGTTGAATGCTCCCAGATTCGTGGCCGTCGCCTGGGAATTGTCGCCGCCGCTTGAGTCGTTGGCGTCCGAATTCCAGATCCGCAGCTGATACTCGGCGCTGTCTCCCACGATGCCGACCTTGTACACGTTCGCCGGATCGACGCCGGTCACCGTCAGCGAGGCCAGCGGACTGTTCATGTCGATGATGACCACTGCACCGATGGGACTGTCCACGTTGTCATAAAAAGTAACCGTCGCGCTGCTGCCCGCCGCATGAGCGACACTCACCCGCAACTCCCCAGGGACGGCCGCTTGGAAGCTGTAGTAATCGGGATCGCCCGTGGCCACGGCTCCGTTGGATGCGGTGATCATGTCCACCACGCCGGCACTCAGTCCGGGTGAGACAAGCGGTTGAGCCGTCGCTAGGGAATCGTTGTCCTCCGTGTCCAGGAACGTCACCGACAGCAGGTGCCGTGGTTCCAGAGCTTCAAAAAAAACCGCCCGGCGGTCGTTGCGAGCGCGGCGGGCTTTGCGAAGTTTTCTTGTGCGGTCGACAGGCCGTCTTGTGAGTGCTGCAGTGCCAAACCAAAACATGTTCGTACCTCCCACGGCTAGAGCTTCCTCGATCGGATTCAGACGAGGCCACGGATTCGGGACGATTCACGTGCGGCGACGAGCGTATGACTTGCCGCCTTGACAAACGCCCTTCGACGCCTAGCCGCAAGGGCGCAAAACGACAATCCCCCCCTTTCGCTAATCTCACCGTTGATCAACCAACTGTCAATAGGAGGAATGAGCAAAATGGTTAAAATAAGAAAAAGTGTTGCATTGCGCATTTTCCGCTGTTGGCAGCTCAGGATCGTTTTGACAAGCATCTGCCGGAGCGATCCACTTCCAGATTGTCGTCCCAACGTGCGAAGAACACGTCGCGTTCTGCCCCGTTCTGCGGAGTTCCCATTTGCCGGACCGCGTGCGGCGCGGGGTCGGCGATTGCGGCCACAGGCGATTTCCACGACGGCTTAAAACGAGTCCGCCATCCCGCACAGCTCTCGGAAACCGGTTTTCGCCCTCCGTTGAGCCCCTCGCCGCGCTCCGATTCTACCAGCGGCCACGCCGCCGCTTCGCCTTCTCCGCCGGCTGACACGTTGTTCAGGTAATTGATGACGATCAGCGCATCCAGCGGTCCGATCTGGCCGTCCCCGTTGATATCAAGATAAGGCGGAGGCAGCAACGGCGCAAGGGGGGGAATCGGCAGCGAACGGGTCCCCCGGGAATTGATGTCGTTGATCAACAGCAGTACGTCCAGCGGGACGACCACGCCGTCATCGTTCACGTCCAGCGGATTCCGCGCGTTCTGCCACGTCCGCCACAGCCCCGCGTCCACGGTCAGGTTGTCATGGGGGCCGGTCAGCACCACGCTGACTTGCCCCGTGACCGGATCGAAGTCGCTGTCGGCTGCAGGATCTACTCCCATGTTGGGGGGTACTAGTCGCACGGCAAAGGGCACTTCCAAGGTCAGCGTGTACTGGCCGGGAGCCAATCCCGGAAACTGATACGTCCCCGAGGCATCGCTTTGTGTAAGCCGATTCACGGACAAGCCGCTGCCCGCCTCGACGCCGTTCAGGCGAATCACGATGCCGCCTGCCCCCGGTTCGCCCTGATTCTGCACGCCGTCGCCGTTGTCCCACCAGACGGTGTCTCCCAGTGTCAGCGGCAGGCTCGCGTCCAAGTGTCCCGGGGCCAACGTCCCCACCGTGCCCGTGACCGTGACGGGGGCTCCTGTGTTGCTGGCCGCCAGATGCGCCGCGGCGGTTCCGCTGTCCCGCTCCAATCGCATCACCGCCGTGCCGCGTTGGCGCAGCAGGTAAGCGGCACTTTGATTGCGGAACGCGAGGTTGCCCGCCACCCTCAGATCGACCGTCGCCCCGGAGGTGTCCGCCGCGTGTTCGACGATCAGCGCCCCGCCCGCCGTGGCCGTATTGGTCTCGTCGAAAAAGTTCTCCTCGATCACGGCTCGTATCGTGGCGGTCCCGCCAGCGGTGATCCGCACGCCGTTGCTCGCCATCGTGGAGAACGTATTGTTGAACAGGAACAGATCGACCTGGCCCGTGGCGCCGGAACCGGTGACCATCGTCAGGGCTTCGTCCGGTTCGCCGCCCACCCCGTCGCCGATCGAGATGAACGCGTCGTACTGCACGGTGGCCCTCAGCCGGGCGGCATGTTCGACCTGGATGACCAAGCCGCTGCCGAAGACATCGTTCCAGGTGTTCGTGTTCGAAAGCAGCACGCCCGAGGCGGCATCGCGGAGCGTCAGGTGCGCCGCAGCAGTCCCTTGAAGATTGGTGGCCGAGTTGACCGCCCAGCGGCTTTGCAGTTGGGCCTGGTCTTGCACCAGGATGACGATTGCCGAGCCGGCCAGTCCGTCAAAGGCGTTGTTGTCCAGCACCAGATCCGTGCGGCTGTCCCCGGTCAACACGGCTCGCATCCCAGTCACCGTCGTGCTGAACAGACTGCCGTCGCCGTAGATTCGGTTGTCGTCCACCAACCAAGTCGCCTCGCGGCCCGCACCGTTGGTCAGATCCAACGCCGTGCCGCGGACGTCGTCAAAGTCGTTGCCTGTGATGACCGCGGCGCCACGGAACTGCGAGACGCGAATGGCGGCGTCCGTAGCGGCGTCCCCCACGCGGTCGAACAAGGTCGATCGAATCCACAAGTCCCCCGTTGCGCCGTCCAATTTGACGGCGTCCTCGGACAACTGCTCGAAGACCATTTCTTCCACGGTCAAATCGCCGGCCATTTGACTCAATTGCAGACCGCCCGTTCCCGCCCCGGCCGATGCGCCGCTGATCGTCAGCCGCTCGAAGTTCAAATCGCCGACAAAGGCGAGCGAGTTGAAGAATGCGGCATGGCCCGTCGGGGGCAGCAGGGTCGTTCCGGCCGTGTTGCCGCGGATGGTCAAGTCGCCGATCGCGCCGCCGCGCACGACCCCCATCCGGCTCAAATCCACCGACTCCCCATATTGCCCCGCGCCGACCAGCACGACATCGCCCGGCCGCGCCGCATCGACGGCGCTCTGAATCGTGTTGTACTGGCCACCGGCTCCGACACTTAGCACGGCCAGCAGGCAGCGGCTTTCCAGCGGTTCCAGCGTTAATTGCCGCACGGTGCGGCGGCAAAGCGTGGTGGCAGGCAAGCGGGATTGGGCCGTACGCCGTATTGAATGGGGGCCGAGCATCGTTTCACCTCGTAAGGACGAGAACCTTCCACGCGGGCGTCACCCGCGAGGGCATCCCTCGATTGTATCCCTTGCGGCGGTCTGTACAACCAAAACGAGACTGTTCTGGGGGATTTCGTGGGAGTTCTAGCCGTCGTGAATCCGCGATAATGTCGGATATTGCCGGTTGACGCTGGCAACTGCTCGAATAATCATTACCTGTAAGCTGCATGTTGCGGCGTCACACGTTTGAAGGGTGGTGTTCAGCCCCGGATGATTCGCGGCATGGGACACGAAGGACTCGGGATGCTTGTCAAGACGAACGATCTCGATGGGGCCGATTTCCCCGCCCGTACGCCATCGTCGAATGGCCAGGACGGTATGCCCATCCTGCGTCGTGGCACGGAATGTCTCCGCCTGTTATTGGACGCATATCAGTACGCAGCGGACGTGAACCGCAGCGTCTGGGATTTCGCTGTCGAGATCGAAACCTTGCGCCACGCGGGATGGACCAACAGCGAATTCCGGTGGCTGATCTGCAAGGGCTTTGTGCTGCATGCGATCGAGACCACGCTGGTCGACGCCGAGTCACGCTCCTTTCGCCAGCCGCGGCGAGCCCCCAGTCTGAACTTTCGCAGCAAGACCTGCTTTACGCTTACCGAGGCGGGATTCCAGTTTGCGATTACCTCCCTCGATGGTACGAACTCGTCCCCCAACGGAGAGCCGCAGAAGGGAGCCTCGAGCACCGCCGAACTCAGCCCCACTTCCTCCCGACCTCAATGGGATCGAGAACGGCAGGAATTACGTGTTGGCGACGAGGTGGTCAAGCAGTTCAAGGTCCCAGCGGCGAACCAGGAACGAATTCTGGCAGCGTTCGAGGAAGACGGCTGGCCGGTTCGGATCGACGATCCCTTGCCGCCCGCTTTGGAACAGGATCCCAAACGGCGCCTGCACGACACCATCAACTCGCTGAATCGCAATCAAAAACGCCATCTGCTGCGGTTTATCGGGGACGGCACGGGACAAGGTATTCGCTGGGAATTCGTCGACCCGGCGGACGCGAGCTAGACCGGAACTACCCCATCGTGGCGGTGTTTTGCCGTTCGCTCCCCCCGGTTGTTTCAGGCTTTTTTTGCATTTCGAGCTTCGTGCCGCGTCCCCGGCTGCCAATTGTCTCCAGAGTTCCACCAGCGTGCGTCTTTACAGCCCAGGGGATTTCGGGGCAAAGTGTACGGTTGACTAGGAATTCGCCCTGCGCGGCTTCTGGCGAGGGCGTGTTTCCTTGATGCGGTCGCACCGGCGTAACCGATGGTGGCTTCGACATCGCGGTGGCGCATAGCGTGTCAAGTGATTCGTCTAACGTGGGTGCAGGGAAGTTCCACCCACGGGCTGCCAAGAACGGCCGGCCACGATCTGCGCGGGGCTGTGATGGAAATGTTCATTCCTCCAGGACTTGGTTGGCTTCGAGATCTGCCCGATCCTCGTGACTCGACTCGTCGCCAGGATGCCGTCGCCAAACTGCTGAACGATCTGCGGCCCGACGAGAATTCCGTGGCCAGCGTCGATTTGCGAGAGTATTGTGCGGAACCAGCTCATCAAGGCGGCTTGGCCACCAGCAGTGTCCATGCTTGTCTGGCCTTGGTGCAGTACTTCGAGCGGCGCGCGTCGGGCCGAATTGTCGAGCCGTCGCGGATGTTCGTGTATCGCACCGCGCGGCGGCTGATGGGCTGGTCGGGGGATAGCGGTCTGCCGCTGCGCGCGACGCTCAAGGCGATCGTCCGTTACGGGCTGCCTGCGGAACGATATTGGCCCTACGACGCCCGCGCTGTCGACGCCGACCCCGACGCGTTCGTGTACGCCTCTGCCGACCGAATCCTCGATCCGGTGTATGTGCGGTTGGATGCTCGCGGCGAACGGTCCGAAAACACCTTGGAGACCATCAAACGATTTCTGGCCGCCGGATTCGCCAGCGTGTGTGGTTTCGTCGTCTGTTCCTCGGTCAGTGACGAGGCCGAGATTCCGTGTCCCACGATTTTCGATGGGGTTCGCGGTGGCCAAGCCGTCCTGGTCGTGGGGTACGATGATAACCGCCGGATACGTTCGGATCGCGGCGCGTTACTGATCGTGAACTCGTGGGGCACAGAATGGGGAGACAGAGGAGGCGGTTGGCTTCCCTACACATATGTTCGGGAGAATTTGGCTGTGGATTTCTGGACGTTATTGACGCCCCAGTGGCTCGCGTCCGGCGACTTCCACAGGCCGAAATAGACCTTAGCTTCCACCAGAGCTTCGCCACAACTCCACCAGCTGATTGGTTGTAATGTGGGGAAGTTAAGGAAGAATGGGTCTTTGATGATAAAACAGCCTGGGGAGGTCTTGTCTCATGGATACCCCCACAAGTCGAGTCGGCGACAGGTTCCTGACGGTCCGACAGGTTCCCATGTGCCGTGTTCATGGCAAGGTGCGGCGAGGTGCATTTCGCAATCGGCCGCAGAAAAAGGTTCGGCTAGAGCCGCTAGACGAGCTTCGAGAGGCTTCGCAGACGCTGCGTCGAGCGAAATCGGCAGGGCGTTCACGAGCCGTTTTTTCTTTCTTATGCAAACTCGGATGAATTAAGGTTTCAACCTTTGACGTGGAGGAGCTGCTGATGTTCCGTAAATTCGTGGATTGGCTTTCCAGTGGGACGCAAACCAAGAGTCGCAAGTTCCGGAACCGGCAGCTCCGTCGGGACCGCTTCCAGCGAGAGATGTCGCGGCAGTGCCGCGTCGAGCCGTTGGAAGATCGGCGGTTGCTGGCGGTGTTCTCCAATTCGGCGGCGATCACGATCAATGACAATGGCCTCGCGACCCCTTATCCCTCGACGATCACGTTGCCCCCCAGCGTGATGGCCACCGCTTTGGACGTGAACGTTACGCTGCACGAAATCAGTCATTCTTTTCCGGACGACATCGGCGTGATCCTTCAGGGGCCGACGGGTGCCGTCTCTCGGCTGATGACCGATGTGGGCGGAGACTCTGACATCGCCAACGTCACCTTGACGTTCGACAGCGAGGCAGCTTTGGTGTTGCCGGATTCCGGCCCGCTCGTCTCGGGGACGTTTCAACCCAAGGAAGGAACAGTGGTAGGCTTCGAAGGTGCGCCCGCACCCGCCTCATTCCCCGTTCCCGCACCTGGCGGACCCTACGGGACGGACCTGACTGTTTTCAATGGCCTCAATGCCGCTGGCGTTTGGAGCCTCTTCGTCTTGGATGATGCTAACCCGGATACCGGCACGATCGCGGGTGGCTGGAGCCTCGATATCCAACTCGGCGGCAATGTCGTCATCAATGCGGGCGCGGATGCGAATGACGCGACAGCCGATACCTTCCTGGTCCAACTCTCCGGGGCCAACCTGATGGTCGACATGAATGGCTCGACCGTATTCAACGAACCCTTTGTTGGCGTTACCAGCCTCACAATCAATGGATCGAACGATGACGACACGTTGACCGTTGACTTCAGCGGCGGCAATCCTCTACCGGCAGGGGGCTTCACCTTTGCCGGGGGCGCGGGCTTCGACACGTTGCGGGTTCTCGGTGGCAATTTCACGACGATCACCAAGAATTTTACCAACGCCAATGACGGCAGCATTGTCTTGAACCAAGCCGGGCCGGTCAGCCGTACGATCGACTACACGGGGCTCGCCCCGGTGTTGCTGAATGTTGGCACGGTTGCCGACATCGTCTTCAATCTTCCGGCAACGACCAATCCGGACGTGGTTCTGGGCGACGATTTGGGCGCCGTTGTCAACACCTCGGAGATCCGCGGCAGCACGTTCGAGAACACTTCGTTCACCAACCCGACCAACAGCTTGACTGTCAACCTGGGCAACGGGGGCGACACCATCACCGTCCAGGACATGGACGACACCTTTGCCCCCGCCGCTGCCAACGCCTTTGTCATCAACGGCGGCACGGCGGCGGATTTCTTCTACGTGCGTTCGACGCGGCAAGCCGACGGCGGGACGTACAACCGCCTGGTGATCAACGCCGGTTCGGGCGATGACAACGTCAATATCGGCACGGCGGCCGACCTGTCCGGGAACACGCTGGATCAGATCCTCAGCCCCGTGACCGTCAACGGCGACGCGCTGAATGCCGACGCCTTGAACGTCAACGACCAGAACGATCCGAACGCCAGCACGTACGTGATTACCAGCACCACGGTGGATCGTACGGGCGCCGCGCAGATCTCGTATTTTACCGTCGAAAGCCTGATCCTGAACGCCAGCACGGGCAACGACACGATCAACGTCCGCAGCACCCAGGCGGCGACGCCCGTCACGGTGAACGCTTCGGCGGGCGCGGATACAATCAACATCGGCAATCTGGCCAACTCGCTCGACAACATCCTGGGCACGGTGCTGGTCAACGGCGGCGCGGATGCGGCCACGGACGCGTTGAATATCAATGATCAGGGCGATGGCGATACGACGTTTTATCGCGTCACCAGCACCACCGTCGAACGCGCTGCGGCGGCCATGATCACCTACAACGCGGTCGAGGCGTTGACGGTCAACGGGGCCACCAACGACAACGACTTCTACATCCGCAGCACCTCGGCGATTACGCCTACGACGATCAACGCCGGTGGCGGCGACGACCGGATCTACGTCGATTCGAACGATCCCGCCGGCCCGCAAGGGACCGTCAACAACATTGTGAGCTTGCTGACGATCAACGGCGGAACCGGCAACGACACCCTCACACTCGAGGACTCGTCGGACACTCTAGCCAATACGGTCACGATCACGCCGACGCAGGTGGGCCAGGCCGTGGGCGATAACTTCTTCGGGCTCGGTGGCGGACTGGACTACGCGGGCGTCGAGACGATGAACGTCAACATGGGCGATACGGCCGGCGATACCGTCAACATCACGGCCAGTGCCACCACGACGTTCAACCTGGACGGCAACGACCCGACCACGTTCCCGGGCGATACGCTGAACTACGCCGGTCCGTTTCCTGCCACCAAGTCGATCACCGGCGTCGGCTCCGGTTCCATCACCAGCCTCGGCATGCAGCCGGTGAACTTCCAGGAATTTGAACTGGTCCAGCCGACGGCAGGCAACTTCTTCGACGATCTGATCGACTTGACGCAAATCGCGGGCGGCCAGGACGGCAACCCGAATTCGGTCCGCCTGGTGCTCGACGCGACAGGCGTCTGGTTCGAGGTCTACGTCGACACGGACACGACCGCGGCGCCCGGCGAGGTTCTGTTCCTGCGGCAGCCGTTTGCCCAGATCGGTACGATCACGGTCACCGGCGGTACGGACAGCGACGAGTTGATCGTCGAACACACCAACGGGCTGATCAACCGCACGATCTTCTACAACGCCGGCTTGGCGGGCGCAGCGGGCGACAGCCTGATGTTGCGCGGCACGCCTGCCGGCGGCTTGGGGGCCAACGCCCGCGAGACGTACGTGGTCGGGCTCACCCAGGACTCGGGAATCTGGGTGATCGACCCGGACGGCAGCCGCGGGGCGGGGCTGGTCAATCCCGGCAACGGCGATGAAATGACGGTTGTCTTCACGGGGTTGGACCCTGCCGCCAGCGACGTCGTCGTGCCGATCTTCGACGTGATCATGAACGCCGTCGGCAACAGCGCCACCATCACCGACGGTGTCTTGGGCGGGCCGTTTACGACCCCCAACATGCAGATCATCGACAACAACGCCACTTTCGAGACCACCCACTTTGCCAACAAGGCGACCGTGCGGATCATGGGCGGGGACGGGGCCGACGTGTTCCATTTGAACTATACCGCGGCCGCCGCCGGCTTGACCACGTTGGAGGTCTACGGGCACACGGCCCCCGACGTGCCGCTGGCCGGGGACAATGACGACGAAAGTTTCCTGATCGAGCGAACGGCCGCCGGTGTGCAGAACAATCTGCGCGGCAACGCCGGCAACGACAACTTCCAGAACATCGCTCATGCGTTGCTGGGAACGGTGCGCAACTTGGATGGCGTCCTCGGCAATCTGGACATCGACGGCGGCACCGGCACGGACCGGCTGGCCCTGTCCGACGAGAACAGCGCAGGTCCGGCGAACCTGGCCACGCTGACCAGCACGCAGTTCACCGGGGCCGCTGCCGCGACGATCACCTACGCGAATCTGACTTCGTTCTATTACGAAGGCACCGGATTCGACGATACGACGGACGTGATTTCGACGGCCGCAGGAACGACGTATATCCTCAGCGGCGACGGCGGCAACGATACCTTTACGATCGGCAACACGACGGCCGCGTTCAACACGCCCACCTACAGCGGCTCGCTGGATGCGATCGCCGGACCGGTGATCGTGTTTGGCGATTTCAACAACACGGCGGGAACGGACACCTTGAACGTCGACGACTCGGGGACCGCCGCCCTGGCTGCTTTGCCGGCCGCCATCGATAACATCGGGTCCATGGGCCCGGTTCCCTTCCTAAACGCCTTCCCCGACTCGTTCACCTTCCCGGCCACGCAACTCAGCGGCTTTGCACCCGCGAACATCTATTACGCCCACGACGACATCGGCACGACGGTCAGCGGGACGTTTGCCAACAAGATCGAATACTTGAACGTCCGCACGTCGACCGGCGACGACACGATCAACGTGAACGACACCACGGCAGCGATCGGAACGGTTCTGGACGCTCGCGAAGGCCACGACCTGGTGACGATCCGGGGCGATTACCTGAGCGCAGGCAATCTGTTCTTGGGGCATGATGGAAACGACGAGTTCGTGCTGAATATCGCGGCACACGTGGGACAGAATGCCTTGTCGTTCGCTCCCATCGTCAGCTTGCAGATCGAAGGCAACGGCAACCCGCTGGCAGACAGTAACAACCGCGACCGATTGACGATCAACGACAACAACGCGGGATTTGTCCGTGACCTAAACTACGATTATCTGGACACGGCGGGCGACTTGGACATCCTGGCCAATTCCGCAGGCGACGGCTTGGCTGGCGCGAACAATGCCTTGATGCCCGTCAACGTCCGCACGATGGAAACGATGATTTTCAACAGCGCGGACACCAATGACCTGGTAACCGTCACCGGCACCTCCAGCGACGACGACTTGACGGTCGCGCTGCTGCCCAACACCGCGCTGACCAGCGCCCAGCATTCGGCGATGGTCTTTATCAACGGCAATCCGTACGTGGCGTCGCCCGGAGTTGCCGCCCCCGGCGATTCGCTGGCGGGCAATCTGCCCGGACTGGCCGGCGTCAGCGGCCGCACCGCCCCCGACATGCTGATCAACGGAATTGCGTTTCCCAGCGGCGTGACGCTCGATGGCAGCGGCACCAGCAGCAACGGCAATCGGGCCGTCGTCCAAGCAGCCAGCGAAGCCGCGGTTATCGATCCGGCTGGTATGTTGGACATCTTTGGTTTCGGCACCGGCGTGTTGATTCCGGGGTTTGGAGCGGGCAACGCGTTCGATGATATCAACGTCAATGACTTGGTCAGCGGCCCGGATCGCGTCACGGTGTTCAACACAGGAATTGGAGTCACGATGGTTCCAGTGACCGTGGTTCCGACCAGCTTCGTCAACACGCTGCCCACGCCGCCGCGGCCCGGCTTGATTGTCAACGCGGGCGACGAGGCGACGGTTCGCACCGTGGGCCCGTTGGCCGGCTTGGTAGCCGACGATATCTGGGTCGAGCCGCACTCGCTGTTCAACATCCAGATCAACGGCAATCTGCCGCCGCTGGCTTACGACATTCATGCCATGCCGATCGGCGACCAGCTGCATCTGACGTCCCCATCGTCGTTCAGCTTGTGGAGCGACAAGCAGTCGCCGCCGAACGTCTCCGCCTGGGCGGGCAACAATCCGTTCGGTATCGTGTTCAGCTCGATCGAGCGGACGCGGCTGACGCCGGGCAATGGCGTGCTGAACCTGGTCGGCGACCAGAACAATCCGGCGATCGACCAGACGGATCACTTCGTCGTGGTCGGCCGCAACATCGACTTCCTGCCCGATACCGACGCCGGCTACCAGGAAGGTCTTGTCGTGCTGAACGGCAGCTCGCCGATCATGTTCAACGACGTCCAGTTCTTGAATGTGTACGGCTTCGACCTGCAAGGCCAGAATCTGGTCAACCCGCCCTTTGCCGCGCCGGACAATCCGGCCACGCCGGACATGGCGGACGACATCGACACGCTGGAAATCACGCCGTACGCGGACAATACGCCGCGCGGCTGGGGCATTCATGTCAATTTCAACGAAGGTGTTCCGAACGCGGCGGATCCCCAGCCGGATGGCGATCCGGCCGATTTGCTGATCTATCACACCTCGTTCTGGGGCGGGGCGGTCTCCGAGGCGATCGTGATCCAGCCGTCGGCGGTGGACGGCGGCCAGTTGATCTCGAACAACGCCGCGACCGGCACGCCGATCGTCGTGATCAACTACATGAGCAACACGGACATCCGCGTGCTGGACGATGACGGCTTCGTAGCCGACACGGACACGTTGACGCTGCGCGGCACCAATCCCGACCCGGCGGGCACGCCAGGCGCCCCGACGGGGCGCGACTGGGTGGTTGCCAACTTCCTGGCCGCCGGCAATGCGGCCGATCCGATGGTCCGGGTCTACGACATGGGCGCCGATGGGCTGCCGGGGACGGCGGATGATCTCTACCTGTACCGGCTGCAGACGTTCAGCGGTTTCAATACGATCAACTTCGAACTGCTGGGCGGCGACGACATCATCGACATCGTGGGTCGCGCGGACGGCAGTTTGACCATCAACATCGACGGCGGCGATCCGGTGGACAGCGATCAGCTTCGCCTGGACATCACCACAGGCAGCGACGCGTACACGGTCAGTCCCGGTCCCACGGCGGCGTCGCAACTGGTTCAAGCCCGTCTGAACGGCGCCGCGGCGGCCACGGCGATCAACGCGGTCGATATCGAGTTGGTGGCCATTGCGGCATTGGGGATTCACGCCAACAGCGGCGATGGTGGCATTGATTCGTTGACCTTCAACGGCACTGGCGGTGCGGACGGCTTTGTGCTGGTCGCTCAAGACGACGACGCGGGTACTGTGCGTGTGAACGACGGTCCGCAGATCCGATTTGACAGCTTGGGGCCGCGCAGCAGCATTCATCTGAACGGCTTGCAGGGCGACGACACCTTTGAAGTGACGCACGCGCCCGATTGGGAGATTCCCGCGGTCCACGTCGACGGCGGAGCGCCCTCGGCCAGCGATCGTTTTACCTGGATCGGAACCGCCGCGGACGATGCCATCGTGTTCACGGCGACCGCGGCCAATGCCGGCACGCTCGATATCACCTCGCCGGCGCTGGGCGGAACGACGACACAGTATCAGTTGAACGACATCGAGGCGGCGGCGGTCTGGGGACGCGGCCAGAACAACGTCGACACGCTGACCAGCACGCTGGCCCAGTCGTGGATCGTGCCGGATCCGTTTGTGGCAGGCAAAGGCACCGTGGAATCGACCGACGCGAGCGGCGCGGCGCTGTTGCCGCTGGCCTACGGCGAGATCGAGAATCCGGTAGTCAGCGGCACGACGGTAGTCATTCAGGGCAGCCTGGCCAACGACTTGATCACCGTTGGTTTTGAAGATTTGGCCGGCGACGGCTCGGCGGACCAGGTGGTCGTGCGCGTCAATGGCAATCCGATGGACGTGACCGGCTACTTGGACATCATTCTGCAGGGCTTGAGCGGCGATGACACGTTTGTGGTCGATCCCGAGGTTCAATTCACGGGAGATGCGGAAATGTTCCGCCGACTGACCGTGTTGGGCGGCGATCCGGGGGACAGCGATGTGCTGTTGATCGATCACAGCCAGTACCCGCAGATCGCGCGGACCTACAGTGTCACTTATCGGCCCGGAGTGGCGGACGATGCGGGGACGGTGGCGGAAAGCGGGAACGCCTTCCTGGATTTCGCTGGGGTCGAGCACCTGCAGTTGCTGGGCAACGGCGTCGGCGATATGTTGCTGCTGAACGACGATTTTGGCGACAACACGTGGCGGATCGCTCCGGGACCGGCGATCCTGGTCGCGGCTGCTCGTTCGGCGATCGACGGCCGCACGCCGGTGGATTTTGAGCAGTTTGCCAGTGTGACGTTTGCGAACAATGCCGGGGTGGACCGCTTCGAAGTTTCGCCCAAGCGGCTGACGGGTGCCGTGAATTACGCGATCCAGGGTGTCGACACGTTCGTGCCCAGTGCGCGATTCGTCGATACGTTGGTCGTTCTTGGTTCGGGCGAAGGCGATGGCGAGGATTCCGTGAATGACCCGTTTGTCGTGACGGACACCGCCGTCACCTTGGGACAGACGATCCGCTACTCGCAGTTGGGCGGGTTGCTGATCCAGGGGTTGGGAGGCGACGACACGCTGCAAGTCGATGCCAGCGCCGCTCCGGTCCGCACGCCGCTGGTCTTCGACGGCGGGTCCGGCTCGGATATCTTACAGGTCCGCGATGCCCCGTCGCCCACCACCTTCCACGAAGTCATCTACGCGCCCGGACCGGCGGTTACCGAAGGCCGCTTGACGTACAAGGACGCCAACGGTGGCACCTTGATGATGATCGACTTCCGCAATCTGGAGCCGGTGCAAGACAATGTACCGGCCGCGATCCTGACGGTCCTGGGCACGGGCGCGAACAACGCGATGTCCTACACCCAAGGTCCGAACAGCGGGAATGGAGCATCGCTGTTCGGCGGCGCCGTGACGGGGTTTGTGCAGGTGGACGCGTTTGAGACGATCGAGTTCACCAACAAGGGGACGCTGGTGCTGGACGCCGGCGCCGGGCAGGACACGATCCATCTGAATCACGGCGGCACGCCGGCGGGCTTGACTGGGATCACGGTCAACGGCGGCGATCCGACCGTTGGCGACACCCTGATCGTCAACGGCAAGCTGGCCGCGGTGCTCGGCATCAACACGGCCACGCGGCAGATCACCAATGCCGAACCGGTGACGGTGACCTACGGCAGCGACGTCGAGGCCCTCACGGTCGCGGAAGGGCTCAGCACCGGCTTGAGCGTCAGCGGCTCGGTCCATTACACCGTGAACCCGTTGGCGTCTGCCGATCAAGGGGTGATTCTGACCGATACGGTGCCGATCACATTCTTGGGTTATGGCGTTGGAGACACGATAACGCTGAGCGGTTCCGGCAGCTTGACGGTCAACGGGACGGCAGCGGACGACACGTTCACCGTCGTTGCCGCGACGGGCGGCGTCGATCGCGGCGATGTGACCATCGCGGGCCGGGCCACGATCGATCCGAAGAGTCTGGCGGGCTTGATCCTGGGCGGCCTGGCAGGCGACGACACCTTCGTGGTTTCCCCGGGGCACGCGTTTGCGGCCATCGCCCTGCAGGGCGGCTCGCCGGACGCTTCCGACGTGGCCGTCCTGACGGGTAACGGCGGCGCCTTGACGGTGACGTTGGCTGATCCGACCGTGATTCCCTTGACGGTCTCGACCGTCGCGGGCGGCGGTCTGGGAACGATTTCCCTGTCCGGCATCGAGCACGTGGACGTGAACGCGGCGACGGGAAACATCGCGGTTAACGGCACGGCGGCCGATGACGACCTGGCGTGGCAGCCAACGGGGGCGAACGCGGGCCAGTTGACGAAAGCCGGACAGAACACTCTTTGGAGTCTCTTGAATGTCGGGACGTTGAGCGCCAACGGCCAGGGCGGCGACAATACCTTGTCAGTCACCGGCACCACGGCGGGCAACGCGTTCACGATCAGCGGTACGCAGATCCTGCTGGCCGGTTTGCAGGGTATCGACAGCTACGCCAATATCAGCGGACTGGTGGTCCGGGGGTTACAGGGCAGCGACAACTTCCAGGTCGCACCGGCCGCCAATACCGAGATCTTTATCGACGGCGGCGACCCGATCGGGGTGACGGGCGATACGCTCAGCCTGACGGTGGCCGGAGCCACGACCTTTGCCGCCGGCCCCGAGGGCGACGAGGGCGGCTTCAGCATTGCGGGCGCCCAGCCGGTCAGCTACGACCACATCGAGGCGATTTCCGTGAATCTGCAAGGAAATGCCTTTGAGGTTCACGGTACCAACGGAGCCGATCAGATCAAAGTCGTAGGAACGGGCGCGAATTCCTACCTGATTTCGGTGAATGATGGCCCCGCGATCGCCGTGACCAGCTCCGGCGCGCTGGTCGTCGACGGCTTGCACGGCGACGACGACATCGACATCGATGTGCGCAGCCTGGCCCTGCCCAGCTTGACGGTGCGCGGCAATAATCCGGTCATCGAAGGCGACACGTTGACCGTGGTCGGCGTCGCGGGCGGTGCGGACAATGCGACGTGGGCGCCCGCCGCGTTCGACGGCGGCACGCTGACCGTAGGAGCCCAGGCGATCACCGTCCAATCCATGGAACGGCTGATCTACAGTGGCGAAAACGAGGCGGAAAACCTGACGGTGGTGCTGCCGGCAACGCTGGCCGGGAACCTGGTCGCGTACGAGTTCGATACGTTCACCTTCCGTGGATCGGTGAACGTGAACCGGGACGGGGGGCAGTTGCTGGGCATCGAATTCCAGAATATCTCGGCCACGGGCGGGGCGATCACGATCGACGGGGCCAACAGCGGCTCGGACACGCTGTTCTACGGCGGGCGGGATGAAGTGGATCAGATCGCCGTCAGCAATGCCGGGGTGATCACGAACGCTCCCCTGTCGCTGCCGGTGCGGACGCCGGGGGTGGAAGACCTGGCGCTGCTGGGCCGCAACGGCGAGGACGTGTTCGATATCGCGTCGGACCATCCGTATCGTTCGATCATCGTCACGGGCGACGGCCCGGACGGCGGCGACCTGGTGCTGGTGCGCGGTGTGGCACGAGCCGAGACGATCACCGTCCAACCGAACCCGTACATCGACAGCGAGACGTACATCACGGGCACAGGCGCCAACCAGTTGCGGAACATTTCGGTCTCCGGAGTGGAGCGGATCTACTATCTGGGCACGGGCAATGACACGCTGATCGTCGATCCGGGCCGCGGCACGCACGACGTGCGGGTGGATGGCGGGCGGTTCACCGGCTGGCCGTCGGTGATGCCGGGTCCTTACGACCGGGTGACCAGCGATTCGTTGCCGCAGGTGTTCGGCAGCAATCTGGAAGTCTTGCAGATCGCGCCGGCGGCAGGCGCTCCGGGCAATGTGGCAGTGACGTTCGTGACGGGCGACTTGACGCAGGCCGCACGGTACGAAGCCGTACTGGGCGGCGACGACACGCTGGTGATCGAAGGCAGCGACGGTTGGGCGGACCGCCACACCGTGACTCGCCCGGCGGTGGGGTCGGTGCAGGTGGTGGATACGGTTTCGACCGTGCAGGTGACCGAGACCAGCGGGGATCTGGGTCGTCTGCAGATCAACACCTTGGGCGGGGACGACCAGGTGACGATCGACGTGAACGGAACGGATCTGATCGCGGTGCCGATCACGTTCGACGGGGGAGCGAACAGCGACACGCTGGTCGTGCAGGGCACGCCGCTGGGCGGGGCAGTCAGCGCCACGTATCGTCCGGGCCCGGCGGTGACTGAAGGCCGGCTGACATGGGGTAATGCGTTGACGATGACGGTGGACTTTGCCAACTTGGAGCCGGTGATCGACTTGGTTCCGGGTGCCTTGACGGTTTATGCCACGGACGCGGACAACGTGATCGACTATCGCGCGGCGTTGAGCGGCAACGGCTTGGTGTCGGTGGACGGTTTTGAGACGATCGAGTTCGCGAACAAGACGAACGTGACCTTGAACGGCGACGCGGGCAATGACCGCTTCCACGTGGCCCCGACTTCGGCCGGTTTCACGGGCACCTTGTTCATCCAGGGCGATTCGCCGTCCTTGGCTGGCGACGTGCTGGCCGTGAACGGAGCCTTGGCGACCATGACGGTGGATCACGCCGCCGGGACGATCACGGGTGCCGGTCCGGCGCTGATCGATTATGCGACGATCGAAAGCCTGCTGATCCAGGCGGGCGCGAGCACGACGCTGGTCATGACGGGTTTGGCCGCTTACACGGTGAATCCGGGTGCCGAGACGGACCAGGGCGAAGTGCTGTCTTCGGGGGTTCCGGTGACGTTCGACGGGTTCGGCGCCGGGACGACGTTGGCTTTGACGGGCACGGGCGGCGGCGTGGTGACGGTCAACGGGACGGCGGCCAACGACGTGTTTGGCGTCGCGTTGAACACGGTCACCATCGCAGGCCGTGTGACGATCGCGGCCACGGCGCTGCCGACGGCGACGCTCAATGCGTTGGACGGCGACGACCTGTTCCAGGTGAACGGCAACAACACGTTCACGACGCTGAACGTGCATGGCGGCGACGGCGATGACGATGATACGCTGAGTGTGTTCAACAATGCCGGTGCGGCGACGGTGGATCTGGGGCTGCGGACGGTGGCTGGCTACGGCGCGTTGATCCACTGGACGGGTTTGGAGACGATCGATGCGAACGTCAACGCTCAGAACCTGACGGTCAATGCGACGGCGGGTGACGACACGGTCGAAGTGACTCCGCTGACGGCAACCAGCGGCGTGTTGCAAGCCAACGGGTCTGACCCGGTGCTGAATTACAGCAACCTGGGCGCGACGTTCCTGGTGGACCTGTTGGGCGGCCGGGACCGGTTGGTGGTCCACGGCAACAGCACGGGTGAGACGATCACGGTCACGCCAGCCACGGTGACGGCTTCGGCGCAGGCCATCAACTATGCCGGCGCCGAAGCTTTGGCGGTCTACGGCCACGAGGGCAGTGATACGTTCGACGTGACGCCGTCAGCGACGACCGAGATCTTCATCGACGGCGGGGATCCGATCGGCGTGACCGGGGATATCCTGAATATCACGGCGGCAGGCAACGCAATCTTTGCGCCGGGACCTGAAGCGGACGAAGGCGGCTTCGCATTCGCCGGGGCCAGCACGGTCAGCTACGATCATATCGAAGCTTTGTCGCTGGACTTGCAGGGGTTCGACTTCCTGGTATACGGGACCAACGCTCCCGACACGATCAAGGTCGTAGGTTCTCAAGACGACGAGGTCACGGACGCCTACCACATCTCGGTGAACGCCAGTCCGGCGATGGCGGTGAGCAACTCCGGCGGCTTGACGATCGACGGCTTACACGGCGACGACGAGATCGACATCGACGTGTTCTTCCTGGCGCTGCCCAGCTTGACGGTGATCGGGAACAATCCCAGCGCCGAGGGCGATACGTTGACGGTCGAAGGCGTGCTGGGTGGCCCGGACAACGCGGTCTGGACGCCGGCCGGCGTGGACGGCGGCACGCTGGTGGTCGGGGCGCAGACGATCACGGTGCTGACGATGGAGCGGCTGATCTATGAAGGGATGGACGAAGACGAGGATCTGACGATCCGCGGTGCCGGTCGATTCGTGCATACGCCGGGCGTCAACCGGGACGCGGGCACGGTCCAGTTGGACAACTGGCTGGCCATCGCGTACTTGAATCTCGGCCTGGCGGGTAGCGTGACGGTCGACGGCACGGGCGCGGGCGACATGTTGGTGGCCTTGGCCACCAACGGCAGCGATACGCTGCACGTGAGCTTCTCGGCGCAAAATGACATCGCGGTGGCCCTAGGCTCGCCGTTTGGTGCCCACGTCACCCTGTTGAGCAACGATGTTGAGAGTTATGAAATTCGCAGCTTGGAAGGCGACGACGATATCAACATCCAGGCGCCGGTGAATGCCACGGGCACGTTCGCGGTCTTTGGCGGCGGACCGGCCGGCAGCGACACGTTGCACCTGACGGGTTCGGCGGCGGTCGAGACGGTGACCATCACGCCGGATGCGGCCAACAGCGACGATCAGGATATCTCGGGTCTGGGCGCGCGGATCGACGCGATGGGCATCGAACTCATCACGCTGAACGGGGTTAACAGTGCGGATACGCTGATCGTGAATCCGGGTCGGGGCGATCATACGTTGCGCGTCGACAACGCCTCCACGAACGGCGTGGATCGGGTGCTCTCGGATAGCCTGCCGGAGATCCAGTTCACCGCGCTGAGCACGTTCCGGGTATTGCAACCGACGATTACCGCCGGCAGCATCAGCGTCACGTTTGTGACCAGCAACCTGCAGGGCGCTGTGAACTACGAGACGGATCTGGAACCGGAAAGCAGTCTGATCATCGAAGGTCGGGACGGCCTGGACGACATCTACACCGTGACGAAGCCTGCCGCGGGCAACGTGGCAGTTCGCGATGAGGTGTCCGGGGTAATCGTGATGGACATCACCGCTTTCGCAGCCGTCGGTCGCCTGCAAATCAATACGGGAAGCGGCCGGGACATGGTGGTGGTTAACGTCGAGAGTTCGGCACCGACAGAGTCCGATGTGATCACCGTGCCGATCTGGATCGACGGTGGCGGAGTGGAAAGCGACTCCTTGTTCGTCGTCGGCGCTCCGGCGACGGCGCTGGCCGACGCGACGTACGTGCCCGGTCCGGCACCCTCGGAAGGCACCCTCGACTACGTTGGCGGCGCCGTGATGCAAATCCACTTCCAGCACATCGACCAGGTGCAGGACACCGTAGTCATCAGCGGCCAGTTCCGCGTCTTCGGCACGGACGGCGACAATGCAATTACTTACGCCGACGGCCTGGCAGGCCAGCCCATGCTGGGCGCGATTTCGGTCGACGATTTCCTCCGCACGCCCTTGCTGTTCGCCAATAAGCCGGAACTGGTGATCTTCGGCCAGGGCGGTGATGACACGATCAGCTTGAACGGCACATTCGCGCCGGACTTGTTGGCCAAGATTACCGTCCATGGCGGCGATCCGACGGCCAGCGACACGGTGATCGTCAACGGCTCGACGGCGGATGACACGATCGACGTGACGCTGAGCGGTTCCGATGCCGCGAATGTCACCGGGGCCCAGCCGGTGCCAGTTGACATCTGGAGTGCCGAACTGTTGGTGATTCAAGGCCAGGGCGGCGGTGACGATTTGACCGTGATCACGCCAGCGGGCGCGGATGCCTTGGCGTTAACGCCGGGCAGCGAGCCGGATGCCGGCGCGATTGCTACGCGCGAGTTGGGCGGCGGCACGTTGCGGCTGCGCATCGAGTACTTGGGCCTGGGCGCTTTTGGCTCGGTGACGTTTGCGGATGCCGATGCGATTCGCGCGGATCGCCTGGAGATCAACGGCACGGCGGCGGACGATCGTTTCCATGTAGGGGCCAACGGGGATGTGCAGCTCTTCCGCGCGCAGCAGAGCGGCGGGATCTTCACCACGGTCTTGCTTCACACGCCAGGCATCACCGAGTTGGATTTGCTGGGCCATGACGGCGACGACGAGTTCAACGTGCCGGGGAACCATCCGTTTAATCGCCTGATTGCGCAGGGCGGCGATCCGGGCGCCAGCGATGTGTTGAATTTCACGGGTTCGGGCGCCGGGGCCGTGTTCGTCAACCTGGAAGCCCGGACGGTCGTCGAGGATACCTTTGGCCCGGTGGTCTACAGCGGCATCGAGACGATCCACGCCAATGCCGCGGGGCAGGAACTGACGGTCCGGACGACCAGCGGGGACGACGTGACGGTAGTGACGCCGGCCACGGCGACCACGGGCGTGGTGTCCAACAACGCGATCGCTCCGCTGGTTCATTATTCGGGTGTGCCGGCGGCGCTGGGCGTGATCATCGCCCAGAACGGCGGCGAGGACACGTTGGTGGTCAACGCCACCAGTGAAGGTGACGACGTGACGGTGGACGTGGCGGCCGGGGCGCCGTATGTGGACACGGGAGTGCATGGCGGCCGAGTGACGTTTGATTACGATACCGAAGCGTTGACCGTCAACGGCCTGGCGGGCAACGACGTGTTCGAGGTCATCAGCGGCGGGATTCCGGTGTTCATCGACGGCGGGGATCCGATCGGCGTGACCGGGGATATCCTGAATATCACGGCGGCAGGCAACGCAATCTTTGCGCCGGGACCTGAGGCGGACGAAGGCGGCTTCGCATTCGCCGGGGCCAGCACGGTCAGCTACGATCATATCGAAGCTTTGTCGCTGGACTTGCAAGGGTTCGACTTCCTGGTATACGGGACCAACGCTCCCGACACGATCAAGGTCGTAGGTTCTCAAGACGACGAGGTCACGGACGCCTACCACATCTCGGTGAACGCCAGTCCGGCGATGGCGGTGAGCAACTCCGGCGGCTTGACGATCGACGGCTTACACGGCGACGACGAGATCGACATCGACGTGTTCTTCCTGGCGCTGCCCAGCTTGACGGTGATCGGGAACAATCCCAGCGCCGAGGGCGATACGTTGACGGTCGAAGGCGTGCTGGGTGGCCCGGACAACGCGGTCTGGACGCCGGCCGGCGTGGACGGCGGCACGCTGGTGGTCGGGGCGCAGACGATCACGGTGCTGACGATGGAGCGGTTGGTCTATGAAGGGATGGACGAAGACGAGCAGCTGACGGTCCGCGGTGCCGGTCGGTTCGTGCACACGCCGGGCGTCAACCGGGACGCGGGTACGGTCCAGTTGGACAACTGGCTGGCCATCGCGTACTTGAATCTCGGCCTGGCGGGCAGCGTGACGATCGACGGCACGGGCGGATCCGATACGTTGGTTGCTCTCGGTTCGGGCGGCGACGATCGTTTCAGCGTGGCGGCGACAACGGGGACGGTGACGTTGCGGCACATTCCGGGCTTGCACGTGCCCCTGCATCAGGCTGGAGTCGAGGCCCTGGAACTTTATGGTCTGGAGGGCAACGATGATCTTGCGATTAGCCTGCCACAACCGTACAGCAGCATCAGCGTATTCGGCGGCGGTCCCAGCGGCAGCGATGTCTTGACCATCCATGATGAAAGTGGTGCGGATGATAGTCTGGTCGTGACCCCCGGCTTTGCGGCAGGCAACGGCTTGGTGGATGTCAATGCGGGAACGCTGACCGTGCCCTATGTGGGTATCGAGCACATCCTGATGCTAGCCTCCGGAGACCAGGACACTTTGGTAATCAATGATGACTTGGCCGACAACGACTGGACGGTGAATGGCGGCCCGGTGTACGGAGACCGGGTGCAGATCGGCAGCCGGGAGTCGTTCGACTACGCGGGCTTTGACAGCGTCGAGTTGGTTAACCGGTTTGGAACGGACGTGTTCCACGTCCATCCCACGGACTTGGTAGGGTTTGCCTCGTCGTTCACCGTGACGGGCAACGGGGATGATGTGCTGGAAGCCGTCGGCACGGGCGCAGCGGACGCGTTTACCGCCGTGCCGGGAACGGTGACGGTCAATGGCGTGTCCGTCCAGTGGTCGGGACTGTCTCAGCTGAACCTGACGGGTTTGGAGGGCAGTGACACCTTCGACGTGACCGCCATCGCGGTTGCGGTGTTCGTGGACGGCGGCGATCCGATCGGCGTCTCGGGCGATACCCTGAACGTGACGGCGATCGGCGATGCGACGTTTGTGCCGGGACCTGAAGCCGACGCGGGCGGGTTCTCGTTCGTCGGTGCCGGCAACATCAGCTTCGATCAGATCGAAGGGCTGTCGTTGGATCTGGCGGGCCACAATCTCCTCGTCCACGGCACGAATGCTGCGGACACGATCAAGGTCGTAGGTTCTCAAGACGACGAGGTCACGGACGCCTACCACATCTCGGTGAACGCCAGTCCGGCGATGGCGGTGAGCAACTCCGGCGGCTTGACGATCGACGGCTTACACGGCGACGACGAGATCGACATCGACGTGTTCTTCCTGGCGCTGCCCAGCTTGACGGTGATCGGGAACAATCCCAGCGCCGAGGGCGATACGTTGACGGTCGAAGGCGTGCTGGGTGGCCCGGACAACGCGGTCTGGACGCCGGCCGGCGTGGACGGCGGCACGCTGGTGGTCGGGGCGCAGACGATCACGGTGCTGACGATGGAGCGGTTGGTCTATGAAGGGATGGACGAAGACGAGCATCTGACGGTCCGCGGTGCCGGTCGGTTCGTGCATACGCCGGGCGTCAACCGGGACGCAGGTACGGTCCAACTGGACAACTGGTTGGCGATTCAGTATCTGAACTTGGGATTTGCCGGCACGGTGACGATCGACGGCACCGGCGCGGCGGACCTCTTGGTCGCTCGCGGCACCAACAGCAACGACGCGTTTACGGTAGCGGCGACCACAGGCAACGTGGACTTGGTGTCGGTATACGGGGACCACGTGGACTTGATCCGCAGTGCCGTCGAAGCCTTGGCTTTGGACGGACTGGACGGGGACGACACGTTCACGATCAACGCTCCGCAGCCTTATGCGACCATCGACATCTGGGGCGGGAACCCGGCGGCCGGTTCGGACGCGGCCGTGCTGAACGGTACGGCGGGGGCGGATACGATTGCGCTGACGCAGGCCGCCGCAGGCGACGTCGTGACGGGCTTGGGCGCGGTAGTTACGCTGGTGAACGTGGAACACCTGACGGTCAACGGCTTGGGGGATGACGACACGCTGAGCATGACCGAGTTCGGCGGCCCGACCGCGTTGCAAAACGTGACCTTCAATTCGGGCGGCGACGCCGGCGACACGTTCCGCGTAACGGGGACGGCGAACCAGGACGCGATCGCGATCACGCCGCAGTCGGCGACGACGGTGACGGCGCAAGCCAACGGCGTGAATCCCTTGCTGACGGTGAACCTGGCGGCGGCGGCGAGCAGCACGTTCACGGTTTCCGGCGGTGCGAACGTGGATGCGGTAACCGTGTATGGCTCGGCGGGCGTTAACGCGATCGCGGTGGCACGGGGAGCCACGACGACGGTGACGGTGGACGCCACCAAGCGGATTGACGTGGCGGCGGCTGCCGACACGTTGACGATCGCGGCCGGCGCGGGGGCGGACACAATCAACGTCACGGGGACGCAAGCGGGCGGCGTGGCCTTGACCGTTCAGGGCGACGGGCCGACCAGCCTGCCGCCGCTGGCTCACGACCGGATGAATGTGACGAACGTGTTGGCTGGGACGACCGTCTACACGCCGGGCGCGTCCGTCGATTCGGGGCTACTCTCCACGCCGGACGGCGTCATCGCTTTCTACGGCCTGGAGTACGTCAATGTCGTGGGGACGGGCGCCGATACGTACACGGCCAATGGCACCAACGGCCCGGATCAAATTGCGTTGTTGAATAACAGCGCGAATCGCATCTGGGTCAACAACCAGTCGGTCCTGGAATTCAGCGGCTTCGAGACCGTGAATCTGCTGGGTCGGTTTGGCGACGATCGGTTCAGCGTGACGCCGGTAGGGTTGGCGGGAGTCACGACAATCAACGTGGACGGCGGAGATCCGACGGCCAGCGACGAGCTGGTGGTAACGGCCAGTGCAGCGAGCGAGACGATCACCTACGCGCCCACCGCGGCGGACGCCGGCAGCGTGACGGTGGCCGGTTCGCCGGTGGTCAACTTCACGACCACCGAGTCGGTGGTGATCGACGGGCGGGGCGGCGGCGACTCGCTGACAGTCGAGACGCCGACCGGCGGTGCCGAAGTAACGCTGTTGCCAGGAACCGCTCCGGACAGCGGCACGGTGACCGCCTGGTCCTTCGTTTCCGAGGCTCCCTTAGTTCCCTTGCAATACACGAACCTCGGGAACGGCAGCCTGACGTTCACAAACGTGAGCGGCTTGCCCACCGACGGACTCGATGTTCACGGCACGGTCAGCGATGATACGTTCAACCTCGACACAGCGGGTATCCTGCAAATCGTGAAGACGGCCTTTGCGATCCCCGTAACGGTGCCCATTCACACTCCCGGGATCACGTTCCTTCGCCTGATCGGTAAGGACGGGGACGACATCTTCAACCTGCCCGGCGATCATTCGTTCGAGGTGGGAATCCAGGTCCAGGGCGGCAATCCGGGCGCCAGCGACGTGCTGAACGTTGCGGGCGGCGGCGCCGCCGTGACCGTCGATCTCGAAGCTCAGACCGTGACCGAGTTGGGGTACAGTTCGGTGCTGTACAGTGGGATCGAGACGATCAATCTGGATGCCGGCGGAGTCATTCCGACCGTCGCGGCGACCGCGGACGATGACGATCTGACCGTGACCGTGCATGACGCCCAGAGCGGCAAGGTCGAACGCGGCTTGACGGTACGGCAACTGGGCCAGGTGGTTGGCACCGTGTTGGCTCCGCTGGTCAACTACATGAACACCGGTATTGATCTGCTGGGCGCCGGCAATCCGGTCCACATCGACCTGCGGGGCGGCCAAGATACGCTGGTCGTCGTCGGCAATGCCTTGTCACAGACGTTCCACGTCGACATCCCGTCGCGCAGTGTCATGGTAGACGACAGCAACAATGGAATGATGGACGGAGCGGTGACGTGGGAGAACAACGAATCGCTGGCGGTGTTCGGCCTGGAAGGCGACGACACGTTCAACGTGGTGGCGGGTGCGATCCCGGTGTTCATCGACGGCGGCGATCCGATCGGCCAGACCGCCGGCGACCGCTTCAATATTCTGAGCGGCGGCGGTCCGGTGATCTTCGAAGCCGGACCAGAACCGGACGAGGGAGGGATTCTGGTCGGCAGCAACGCCCGGATCAGCTTTGACCATATCGAAGCCGGACAGGTGACCGGATTCAATTGTGCGGTCATCATGGGGACCAACGGCGACGACGATATCACGATCATCGCCCGGACCGAATTGACCAATCCGCTGCGGTACGCCACGGCGGATGGTAACAAGGACTTTACGTCCACCGTCAACGACGGGATCGAGATCTTGTGGATCAATAACAACCCGCTGGATCTCACGGTGAACTTGTATGTGGATGCCTTGGCGGGTGACGACGACGTCGTCTTCCGCACGCCCGCGATCGATCCGGTCAGCGGCGACCCGATCGCGTGGAACGTGCATGCCTGGGTGGTCGGCGGCACGCCGTCGGCCGTTACGGGCGATCAGGGCGACGTGTTCGAATTAGAAACGCCGGGTCCGACCAGCGTGGTGTATCAGCCGTTGACTTCGGAAACGGGCACGCTGAGCATCAACACCACGTCGAACCTGGGCGGCCCGTATGACACGGTCATTCACCTGGTTCACAGCTTTGTGGTGAACTGCAACGGCGACGAGGAGAACGACTACGCGTCGAGCGAAGGCGGCTTCGAGTCGCTGGTATACGACGGCGAAACGGGCGACGACCGGCTGACGGTGCTGGATACGCCGGCGGATGACATCATCGTCCACACGCCGGGAGCAGGCCGCGACGAAGGGACGGTCCGCGTCAACGAAACGCTGGCGATCAGCTACCAGAATCTGGGCCTGGGCGCCACGCTGACGCTGGGGTCGGCGACGCAAGGCGGGACGGACATGCTGGTCGTGATGGGCACGGCGGCCAGCGACCAGTTCCGTGTTGGCAGGGCCTCGGCCCTGATTGGTACGATCGCCTTGAACAGTCGCCTGCTGATCCAGACGGACGGGGTCGAAGGGTACACGCTGAACGGGTTGGAAGGCGACGACGGATTCACGGTCAACCTGCCTCTGGCGTCGGCGGTGGCGGCCATCAACATCAACGGCGGCGGTCCGAGCGGCAGCGACGTGTTGTCGATCGTCGGCGATCCCAACGCCGTGGACGCCTTTGTCGTCACTCCGGCTGCGACGCCTGGCGACGGCCAGGTGCTGGTCAACGCCTTGGCGAACAACTATACGGGCATCGAGCACGTGTTCCTGGCCGGCAACGGCGGGACCGACTCGTTGTTGGTCTTCGACGATTTGCGGGACAACGTGTGGAATGTGTTCGCCGGAACGGTGGGTGACGTGGTACAGATCGAAGGCCGCGAGTCGATCGATTACATCGGCTTCGACGGTGTGACGTTGACGAATACCTTTGGCACGGACCTGTTCCGCGTGTGGCCGACGTTCCTGATCGGTTACGCCTCGTCGCTGACCGTCAACGGCGACGGTTTGGCTCCTGTGGATGACGTGCTGGTCTTGATCGGCACGCCGGCCGCCGACACGGTGACCTCGAATGCCTCGACGGTGACGGTCAACGGGCGCCCGGTGACAGCGGGGGCGAACTTGATCGAACTCCAGATCAATACCCTGGCCGGCAATGACTCGATCACGCTGGCTCTGAACCTGGCGGGAACGCGCAAGGTGGTCGATGCCGGCGCGGGGAACGACATGGTCAACGCCTCGGCCATGCTGGACGGCGTGACGATCTACGGTGGTTTGGGCGACGACCACATCACCGGTTCGCCGTTTGCCGACTGGATTTCCGGCGGTTCGGGGAACGACACCATCCTGGGCTTGGCGGGCGACGACACGATCTACGGCGACGAGGGCAACGACGAGATCACCGGCGGGCCGGGCAGCGACCGCTTGTTCGGCGGTGACGGGTCCGACCGCTTCCTCTGGAACAACGGCGATGGATCGGATGTGGTCGAAGGCGGCGAGGGAGTCGACGTACAGGTGGTGTTCGGAGCGGACATGGGCGACGATTTCGTCTTGCGGACCAAGACCGGGGACGAGACCCGGGCGTTGTTGGAACGGACCAATCTGGGGCCGTTCACGATCGACATGGCCAAGGTCGAACAGGTCGACATCCACGGCGGCACCGGCGGCGACGCCATCGAAATCCGGGACTTGTTTACCACCGATGTGCGGCAGGTGAACGTGGATGTCGGTGCGCAAGCGGAACAAGACGCGGTTGTCGTGCATGGCCGCAGCGTCGCCGACGGTGTGGCCCTGACGGCGTTGAACGGCGGCGTGGTCAACATCGCCGGTCTCGCCTACGACGTGAATGTCAGCAGCATCAATTCCGTGCTCGACGGCGACACGCTGACCTTCGAAGGCAACGCAGGCGACGACCTGATCTTTGCTTCGGACAATCTACACACGATCTTCGGCACGCTTCTGGCGCACGTGGATAACCTGATCCTGAACGGAGGCGAAGGCAACGATTCCATCTCCGGGTTCGGCCAGTTGAACGGCGGTGCCGGCGACGACATGCTGGTCGGCGGCAATTACGCGCAGACGATCAACGGCGGCGACGGGAACGACCAGTTGTACGGCGGCGGCGGCGACGACGTGCTGAACGGCGGTGCCGGCGAGGACTTGCTGGTCGGCGGCCCGGGCAACGACATCATTAATGGCGGCGACACGCTGGGCAACATCGAGTGGGACACGATTCTGGTCAGCGGCACATCGGGCAATGATATCATCGAGATCACCCAGACGTCGCCGACCTCGGTGACCTACACGGTCAACGGCAACGTCCAGACCGACACGCTGATCCTGTTGGGCGACGGCACGCGGACCGTAGACGAGATCCGAGTCGAAGCCGGCAACGGCGCCGACTTGATCCGGGTCAAGACCACGGATGCCGCGGTGAACAGCATGGCCACCGACGGCGCGTACAACGCGCTGGTGACGACCGTCGCGGGCGGCACGGCCACGGGATCTGGTGATCGCCTGGTGATCGTCGACGACGGTCCGGACGACTTGACGATCTATCGCAAGAGTCCGGACGACACGGCCGGGACCGTGACGATTGGGCCGGCCAACGCGGAACCGTTCGAGATCGTGTTTGACGGCATCGAGCGGGTGCAATTCGTGGACGAGACGGGGGCGGCGGTGAATGCCAATCCGGGCCACGGCAGCCGGCTGGTGGTCTTCAAGCACGATCCGTACGAGTACAACGACGACCGCTTTGTAGCCACGCACCTGGGCGCGGGCGACGCGCTGAACATCGACCCGTCGATCGATCCGGGCGCGTTACTCAATCCGTTCGGGGACAACCAGAACATCCCCGGTGACGCGGATTGGTTCCGGGTCCAGGCGGCGGTGACCGGTACGTTGGATTTGCAGGCGTTCTTTGAAGAGATCGCCATCATCCCGTCCAGCGGCCGGCCGGGCTTGCCGGGCAACGGCAATTTGGACATCGAGTTGTACGACGTGGACGGGACGCTGATCGCGGGATACGGCCCGAACTTCGGCATCAACGACGGTCCCAACGAGTTGGATGTGGACGGCGATTCGTTCAACGAGAACGAACGGATTCGCGTTCCGGCGGTTGCGGGTCAGGTGTACTATCTGAGAGTCACCGGCGTCGATGCCGCCATCAACAGTTACTCGTTGACCGTATTGAACCAACCGGCGCCTACTCCGTGGGGCCTGGAGTTGAACGATCACGTCAACCTGTTTGTGCCGCAGATTGGCGTGACGACCAATGCGACGGGTCAAGTCAAGTTTGCGCTGGATGCGACGAGCGGTACCTTCCGCATCGATACTTTTGTAGCGGGCGTCGAACTGGCCAACACCACGGCGCTGCCGGACTTTACCAACGCGCATATCCACCGGACGTCGGACGACGGGATTATTGTTGGGCTGACCACCGGATGGGTGCAAGAACCGGCGGGTATCCGCTTGGTAACCACAGGTGTCATCCCGGCGGGCGATTTGGCCACCGTGGCGGTCCCGGGCGGGTCGTATGTGAACATCCATACGAACGTCAACCCGAGCGGCGAGATCAAGGCCAGCCTGATCCATCTGCTGGAAATGAGCGACAGTGGGCGGACCAACTGGGACAACGTCACCTACGACAACACGCCCACAATCTACTTCCGCCTGGACGATGGGATCTTCCTGTACGACCAGCCGGGCAACGACGCGCCGGACACGCCGTTTGACGAAGTAATCGCGATTCCGTTGAACACGCAGATGATTCACGGGCCGGCCGGACTGACGGCGGGGTACCGCGTGGCGGTATTCGACGAAGGCCCGCAACCGTGGGCCCAGAACCCGCAGACACCGCTGGGTTACGCGACGCAAATCGCGCCGGGCGTGTATACCTTCACCACGCCGCAGTTGGCGGATGGCAGCCACTTCCTGACGGCCCGAGTGCAGATGATCGATCCGGCTACCCTGTTGCCCGGCGGCGTCCCCGCAATCGGCTGGGGCGCTCGCAGCCTGCCGCTGGAAATCAACGTCGATACGGTGCAGCCGCACGCGTTTTTCGGCCTGGCCAACGATCCGACGGACGGCTTGGTTCCGGACAGCGACACAGGCGTTTGGTGGCAGCCGGAGTCCAAGGACGACAACTACACGTCCGACACCACGCCCACGTTCTGGGGCGTGGCCGAAGCGAACACCGTTATCCGGCTGTATGTAGACGTCAACGCCAACGGCGTGGTCGATCTCGGCACCGATTTCTACATCGGCCAAACCGTGACGATCCCGCTGGATGGCAACGACCAATTCCCCAACGGGCAATGGAATCTGACGTCGGTTGTGGACATGAACGACAAGGATCTGCTTGCGGCCTTGGTAGCCAACGGCCAGCTGCAGGCGGGCGAGAAGGACGGAATCCGCCATCTCCTGGGGCTCGCGGAAGATCTGGCCGGCAACACGACCCGCCTGAACAATCCGTTCCATCTGGCCATCTTCATCGATACGCAGGGGCCGCGGGTATACGATCCGCCGGGAGTGGCCAACGCCGTGCACATCACGGACAATCCGGCCACACCGGAGAACGAGGCGGCTTACAACCTGTTCGATCCGAAGGCCTCCTCAGCGGGCCAAACTCCGACGCCGCTGGTGTACGGCTTGACGGTGCATATCGAGGACTTGCCGGACCGCGCACTGGGCTTCCTCCAGGCGGCTCTGAAGACGCATCCGGAAGCGGCCGATCCCAACGGCGTGCCGGTCGGTCCCGTGCCCCTGAATCCCGGCTATTTCCTGATCGTCGGTGACACCAACGGCATCATCCCGATCAGCAGTGTGACTTTTACCTCGAACCAGGTGGTCGCCGGTCAGCCCGCGACCGGTTACATTCAGATCTCCTTCGCGGACCCGTTGCCGGACGATCGGTTCACGCTGACGATCCAAGACGCCCTGATGGATTATGCCGGGAACCGGTTGGACGGCGAGATGAATACGGTCGAGCCGCACGAGTACGTGGAATACCAATGGCCGAGCGGCGATGGGATCCCCGGCGGCAACTTTGTGGCCCGCTTTACGGTGGACAGCCGGCCCGAGCTGGCTGTGTACCATTCGGGCAGCGTGTGGGTTGACACCAACGGCAACTTCACCTTCGACCCCGATAATCTCGACTTCACAAATCGGGACATCGTGTACGTCTTGGGCTACACGACGGACAACTTGTTCGCGGGCAACTTCTCGGCACCCGGCCCGAATTCGGTAGCCGACGGATTTGACAAACTGGCTGCTTATGGCCGCGTGGGCAACAATTTCCGCTGGCTGATCGATACGGACAACGACGGCGTACCGAACCCGCCGACGGGCATCATCGAGCCCAAGGGCCAGACGGCGATGCCGTTCGCCGGCAACTTTGACAACAACAAGGCCAACGGCGACGAGGTCGGATTCTTCACGGGTAGCGAGTGGTGGTTGGATACGAACCACGACTACCAGGTGGACACGAAGATCGTTAACCCGCTGAAAGGCATTCCGATCGTCGGTGATTTCGACGGGGACGGCAAGGACGACCTGGCAACCTGGAAAGACGACATGTTCTACTTCGATCTGGCGCACAACGGCTTTGGACAGCTGGACGCCACGATCAAATTTGGGTTCATCGGCGTCCGCGAGAAACCGGTCGCGGCGGACATGGACCGAGACGGCATCGACGACATCGGCCTGTGGGTGCCCGATCGGGCGGGGGTGGCGCCGGTGGAGAACGGCGAGTGGTACTTCCTGATCTCCAACGCCTTTGGCCAGAACAAAGTTCCCCACTTCGGGACCGTGCATTTCCTGGATCATCCGTTCACGCCGATTCCGTTCGGCAAGGACATGTACGCCAGCTTTGGCGACGAATTCGCCGTGCCGATCGTGGGCAACTTCGATCCGCCGGTGACGCCGCCCAGCAGCAACGTGGCGTCGATCGGGCTGACCAACTTGGATAATGCCTACGACGTCAATGCCGACGGCATTGTGAACGCCCTGGATGCCTTGATCCAGATCAACGATGCCAACGCCAACGGACAGCGACCGGTTGGACTGGGCCAGATGACCGCACCGTACCTCGATGTGAACGCAGACGGATGGATCACCCCCGCGGACGTGCTGGCCACGGTCAACTTCATCAACGCTCAGGTGGTGGTTGGCGGCGGCGAAGGCGAAGGGGGACAGGCCGACGATTGGGCGACGTCTGCTGTGGTATCACCGGTCGCGACGCTAAGTTCCCTGCCGGTTGATTCGACAACCGGTGTCCCGTACGCGAGCTTGTTGACCGAGCTTGTTCCTCCGAGCGGCGACGCGCGGTCCGTTGCGGCACAGGTCGATCAGATCTTTGCCGACGCTGACGAAGCGGATGATTTGTCCGTCTATGCCAGCGACCTGGCGGATGTCGTCCTGGCCGCTATGGGCCGCAACAGCCGTCCAAGTGGCGAAAATGCCGTTGTGGAACTTGCTTTGGATGATGTGCTGGCGGACTTGGCAACAGACCAGGGGCGGCCACAAGAATCGTCGGCCGACGGGTTCTTCGCCCGGTTTGGCCGCTGGTTTCGACGGTTGGGTTAATCGCAACGTCAATGGGGGATCATAAACGCCCCCGGTTTGCCGGGGGATGAGAACGAACTCTCGCCACCGTCCACGTCCTCGTTTCCCCACGGTGGTGAAGTCGCCGCTGGGGAACGGGGGAAATGGGTTCGAGGTATCCGCCTATGTAGCGGCGAACGTGAAGTAGTTTTGGGCTGTTGCTCTGAACGTAGTGACAGGCAGGTTGCCTGCCATTTGGTCCGAAAACCAACGACTTACGTCGCTGGAAGCAGGGGCTGGCAGCCCCTTTTCCACGACTGAAGCAACAGCCCGCAAGCCGGGGGCATCAAGTCGCTCGGGGTATTGGTGCTAGCACTTCGCAGCATTCTGATCGAGGTCCCCACAACGCTCCTCAGTGCGTATTCCAAACCTCCCAGATCGCCAAGTCGTGCCCCCCGGCGCGTTCGCTCTTGCTCGTCCCTGACAGATCCTGTAAACTTCGCTGTCATTTGCCGCCGCGCGAGGCATTCGCTCGAACCCCGCAGGGTGCGGTCACGTAGAGAGAGTGAGACGACGAGGATCTTCTCGCGGACGACAAGGGGGCAGCCCGGCTCGCAGGCGTCAAGCGAGCGAGCATACCGATTGATGCCACCGCCATCCGAGGAGCAGTTGATACGATTCGTCGCAGGCGTCAAACGCGGACAGGACGCCTGTTACCAGCACAAGGAGTCACGGGAGTTCGGCAATCAAGCGTCGTGTATTCTTGGCCGATAACGGAGAGTGTTCTCGACAGCGTTCGCACGAGTCACTTCCTCAGTCACGGACAGCGCTTTTCGACATGGACATGCGACGCCGGATCGAGCATAAGGTAAAATGGCAACGATGCGGAAACTCGAAGGTTGTCTGGCGGCATGATGCCGGCCGGCTTCCGTCAGCCGCCATCTCTCGGGGGAATCAGCAATGCAAGTCAACGGTCTCTCGCATCTTCATAGCGCCCAATCGATCAGCGGACCTCATCGCACGCATGCGGCTGAAGCCACGTCACGAGCCGATTCCTGGCTGGGCGTGGACCAGTTGGATATCTCGCCCGAGGCCGATTTGGTAAGTCGCGTCCGCGACTTGCCGGACACGCGCGCGGACCGCGTATCAGAACTTCGTGCCCAAATCGCTTCCGGCACCTACGAAGCCGAAGCCAAATTGGATGTTGCCCTGGGACGTTTGCTGGACGAAATGGCCGGCTGAACGCCTCCCTTGGGCCGCTGAACGGCTTGCCATCCCTGAAATTGCCGGTCGGGGCGGCCGGCGACATCGCTTGCAATCGCGGACGCAATCCATAAAATGGGGGCACGTTCGTTCCTGTGTCTCGCCCTTGATCGGAGTATTGCGCAAAACGTTAGCAGCGAATTATCGTCCCCCGAAGCGTCAGCGAGGAAGCGCCGCTGTTCCTCGTTGACGCTTCGCGTGACGATGCGCAACATTCCGATCAAGGCCCCGTGTCCCCCAGGCCCGCCAACGTCAGCCATGTCCGAAAACTACACGCTCGGTGAAGTCCAAGTCGCTCTCACGCCGCAAGCGCGGTTTGAGGAGTATCTGCAGAGCCGTGGGATGCGGAATACAGATCAGCGGCGGGTGTTGGTGGAGCACATCTTCAGCCACCACGAGCATTTTGACGCCGACCAGCTGATCGCCCAGTTGCCCGCCAAAGGCCAGCCGGGCTACGTCAGCCGCCCGACGGTCTATCGCACGCTGGCGGAGTTTGTGGACGCCGGACTGCTGCGGAAGTTCGAGTTGAATGGCCGCGCCGTGTACGAACACGACTACGGCTATCCGGCACATGACCACCTGTACTGCAAGCAATGCCAGAAGCTGTTTGAATTCAAGAGCGACGAATTGGTCGATCTGCGTAACCGTGTGGCTCAGGAGCATCACTTCCGCGTAACCGGTCACCGATTGATCGTTTACGGCGTCTGCGAAACGTGCCTGCAAGCCAAGCGCCGTACCAAGCGCAAGGTGGATCTCATCTGACATGAATCTTCTGGCTCAGCTTTATCGTCACTCGCTGGCTCTGCTCACCGATCTCTATCAGTTGACGATGGCGTATGCGTACTGGAAGAACGGTTTGGCCGACCGCGAGGCCGTATTTCATTTGACGTTTCGTCAGAATCCGTTCGGCGGCGGGTGCGCGGTGGCGTGCGGCCTGGGTTACGTCGTCGACTTTCTCCGCGAGTTACGCTTCGCGGAAGACGACTTGAGTTACTTGGCGACGCTAACCAACGTCGACGGACGGCCGCTGTTCGAAGCGGAGTTTCTTGGGTACTTGCGGGGACTGACATTTCAATGCGATGTGGACGCCATCGTCGAGGGCACGGTGGTGTTCGCCGGCGAGCCGCTGGTCCGCGTCCGCGGGCCGTTGCTGCAGGGCCAAATCATCGAGACGCCGCTGCTGAATCTGGTGAACTTCCAGACGCTAATTGCGACGAAAGCCGCTCGCATTTGCCGTGCGGCGGCGGGACGGCCCGTACTGGAGTTCGGACTGCGACGCGCACAAGGCATCGACGGCGGTTTGGCCGCCAGCCGCGCCGCGTACATCGGCGGTTGCGCGGCGACTTCGAACGTGTTGGCGGGCAAGCTGTTTGGCATCCCCGTCAAAGGAACTCACGCCCACAGCTGGGTAATGGCCTTTGAGGACGAGCGGCGGGCGTTTCAGGCGTATGCGTCGGCACTGCCGGGCAACTGCATTTTCCTCGTGGATACCTACGATTCCTTGACGGGCGTCCGCAACGCCGTCGCCGTCGCCGAGCAACTCCGGCGCGGCGGTCATCAACTGCTGGGCATCCGTCTGGATTCGGGCGATTTCGTGGCCCTCAGCCGCCAGAGTCGCCAGTTGCTTGACGACGCCGGTTTCCAGGCGGCCGCGATTGTGGTCAGCGGCGACTTGGACGAGTACCGCATCGAGCAACTGCTGCGTGACGGGGCTTGTGCTGACGTCTGGGGTGTCGGCACGCGATTGGTCACCGGACACGATCAGCCTGCGCTGGGCGGCGTGTACAAACTGGCCGCTCTGCGCGACTCGGCCGGGCAGTGGAGCTACAAGTTAAAGCTGTCCGAACAGGCCATCAAACAGTCCGAGCCCGGCATCCTGCAGGTTCGCCGCTTGCGATCCGCCGCGGGACAATTCGTCGCGGACGTGATTTACGACGAGCCCGCCGGTCTGCCGGATCGGCCGATCCTGGTGCTGCCGGGGGGCGGCGAAGGGCAGGCGGCGCCCGAGTACTCGGACCAGGCCGATCTGCTGGTCCCCGTGTTCCGCGGCGGCCGCGCCGTCGATGAGCCACCTTCCGCCGCCCAGGCGCGCGATCGGGCCGCGGAACAGTTCGCGTCGTTCGACCGGCGCATCCTGCAGCTCCAAAACCCCGAGAGCTATTTGGTCGGTTTGGAGAAAGGCCTGCATACCTTGAAAGGCGGTTTGGTTACTGCCGCCCGGCGTGGATCAGCGGCGGGCCGTTGATCCGAGTCGTCCTCGGCCCGCGTCAGCTTGGCCTTGCGCATCAACCGGTCGATCTGCCGGAGAACCCGTTGGTATTGAGTGCGACTGCGGACGGCGCGGGGGGCAAACTCCAGCAGCAATCGCTCGTACGGGGTTCGGGCCACGGTGCCAACGTTCATGTCCACAGTCCCTTTTTCCAATCGTCCCGATCGTATTCTGCGTGCGGGAAATGCCATTCATCCGGATCTCGCTGT
>Ga0351910_1079_pt1 | contig 37081 bp, 39 predicted proteins | sample TotcelHT113001L5_FD_206860 | JGI IMG/M metagenome (GOLD analysis project Ga0351910, IMG submission 206860) | Enriched cells from coal bed in the Powder River Basin, Montana, United States - Total cells T11 rep1 HSBNCT.T11.300.1.L5 ...
CGGTGGGTCCCGGCACGTGGTCCTGCCAGAAAGCGACCTCGTTGGCGGTATCCCCCGATACTGACGCCAAGGCCACAGGGCCGGGGAGACCGGGCAGGGAACCGTCGGGATGGTCGACGCGCAAACCCATGTAAAGAGTGGGGCCGCCCAAAAGAAAGGTGATGCGCATCCCGGTGCGGCCCGGGAGGAGGCCGTGGGCCTCAATGGCGCCGTCTTTTACGGTCAGTCTGGCCACGGTGGGATTTCTGGAAATTACCGCGATCACCGGCTGGTCGAAGCTGAAGGTACGCGTCTGGCCCTGGTTCACGTGGACCTGTAACGGCTCATTTACTCCCAGGATAAAGCTGTTGGCATCACGGTCAGCAGTAATGCGGTAATCATCAACAGCGGCCTGCGAAACCGGCGGGCCGGGCAGCAGCGTCAGCACCACGGTCAAGACCAGGATCATCACTTGCCAAGATGAAGACATAAACCCCTCCTAAGAGCAACTCATATGACTGGGAAAATAATCGGCGATTCGGTAAGATGTGGCAGTAAAGCAGGTAACAGGAGATGAGGACATGCAGGCCAAAGCAACCAGTAACAGCCCAGCGGCTCGAATGGGTTTGCATACATTACGGGAAAGGGCGCGCATTTGTTGAGCTCCTTCAATCCGTGAGCCCTATGGAGAGAATCTCTGACCGTCCGGGGCGTCGCAGACTGCCGTACCAATTGCTGCTGAGACAGAGGTGAAGGGTTTGGGGCCTGAGACGATGCCTTCCGAAACAAATCCATCCCACTAAACGCCGGGTCTGGTACCTTCCTCTTCCGGACGAGTTCACCTTTTCTTTAGATATAGTCTTTATCGACAGCTTGGCTCTAATGATTAAAAAAATTCTTTCTCGTGGCACCCCACGGGATAGAGCATCTTTTCATAAATTTTTACATATTCCCCCTCAAACCCTGATGCCCCAAAGCTGTGCAACTTAAAGATCTCTTCCCGGCACGGCCCAATAATGGTGCCTGAGAAGAAAGGCTCAGATAAGCGTAAGCTCCATGATCGACAATTAACACCTCCCCCGGAAAAATGCCAGCTATCACCTCGTTATCTGGCACGGGTATCTGTGGGGAGGAAGATTTCAGATGGCGGGGACAGGGGGACGCCAGGTTACCGGCGAGAATGGCAAGAACCCTTCAGACCGAAAAGTCTGTTATGTTATGGTTATGGAAGGTTTTGGGCTCCGTGATAACTGTCGGATCATAGCAGTAACCTTCAATTTTCTCATTGCAGGATTTTGCGCAGAAATTCCACGTGGTGGGTCGTCCGCTAACAAGATTGATCGGGTGACTCTACTAACCACTTTTACCTGATTCCATCCGAAATATCTTAAAAAAAATTTTACGTTTACAAATCAAAAAAAACTTGACAGGGAACTGGTCACAAGCCAACAATGGTGTCCTACAGAAAAAGCCAAACCCGCCGCGAGGCGGCGACGGAAAGCCACGGGTCTTTATGAAATAGCCGGGTTGCCTGGATGAATCAGCGCGGGCACCCGGTTTTTTATAATTCCGGGAAATGGCCAAGAAAAACTTATGCAAATAGGAGGGGGAAAACTTGAAAAAATTTTCACTGAAGCTGTTTATATCACTATTCATATGCGCCCTGTTGTGCTCCTCACAGCTGGCAGCGGTATCGCCCCCTGCGGCCCTGACTTATGACGCCAATGCCGATTTTGGCGATTCTAACCCCAATGGAGTTTGGTCCTACGGCTGGACCGCAAAGGTTGGAGATCTTCCTTCTAATCTAACACCATATAATACATATGCAGCATTTGGCTTTGGAGGAGATAAATTTGAAGGGTGGTATGATAAATATAATTGGGTTCTATATGCACCGGTAGTTTACAAGAATTACGGTAACTATTTCGATGACGGTAACGTTGTCATTCCGGCGGGGGCTCTGATCTTACACGGTACTGGTAGTAGTCCCGATAATGTCTCTGTGGTGGAATTCACCGCTCCTTCTGCAGGGCGATATTCTCTCTCGGCGTCTTTCATTGGGCGACAATATGACTTAGGGGACCCCGGCCATGTTTACATCCTCTATAATGGGACAACCATTTTTGAAGACTCCACCAAAATCAAAACTGTAGGTGACATTGTAACATACTCTACGATACTTAACCTTCGGGCCGGTGAGAAAATCGATTTTGTAGTGGGAAAGAATTATTCAATTTACCGTGACAACATAGAACTCCAAGCTACCATCAAGCCCGTCCCCCTCCCCCCCACGGCCCCATATCTGCTGCTGCTACTCCTCGATTGATTAAAGGTAAGGGGTGAATTGGCTCTCCTTATCTTTATGGACCCTAAAAAAAGGAAAGGGCCAGGCAAACGTCTGGTCCTTTGAATTTAATTGATCCGCGTAGTCGAGTAGCGTGGGGGAATCTCACCCTCGCTCCCTCAGAGATCCGTATATGAGCCTCTCGGCTCATACGGCTCCTATCAATCAACCTTTGGCGCGCTAACTTGCCAAAACCGAAGCTTCCCAAAAACTTCAAAAGATTAGCGATATTATCTGAATAGCGAATTTGACCTTTTGTGGGGGGGGGGGCCAGAATCCTTTTTTGTCCGATTTTTGTCCGATGATATTATGCCTTGATAGAAAGGTTGTCTGGTCAAATCTTGACCATTACACCTCAAGATGCCTTGCAGAACTATCCTTACGGGCGTGCATGGAGATATCTTCCCCTCGTAGCGACTGAGGCATGGCCCAGGGTGGCCTGGACCATGTAGATCGACGCGCCCCGGTACCACTATTTTTAAGAAAATAGGATTTATCTTAAAAATAACCCCCCTCTTTCCCCTTTTCTCTATATATTATCATAAAAATAATATATAATTAATTAAAAATAACCAGGGAGGGAACCCGTGGCCGACTACGAAATCACCAGGGAGAAGTTCATGTCCACCGATGAGGTTAAGCGTCTCCTGAGGACCTGCGAGGAACTGGCCGACCTGGACTTGCTCAAGGGGCGGCAGACCTGGGTGACCCGCCATATGCTGGTGGCCCTGGCCCTGCGGAGCGGCCTCAGGGTGAGCGAGATTGCTGCCCTCAAGATAGGGGACATCCACCTGGCCGGGAAGGAAACTCGGCTGGTGGTGCGGAAGGGGAAGGGCGGCAAGCTCCGGGACGTCTATTTCAACGGCTCCCTGGCCAACCCCCTGAAGGCGTACATCGAAATCAAGGCCCGGTCCTGGGGGCAGCCCACCGGCCCCGGCGACTACCTTTTCTCCCACGGAGAGGGACGGCCCTTCACGACCACCGCGCTGCACATCAGCTTTAAGAAGGCGCTGGAAAAGGCCGGGTTGCCCCTGCACCACACGATCCACCATGCCCGGCACTCTTACGCCACCCACCTGCTGGCGGACACCGGCAACCTCAGGCACGTCCAGAAACAGTTGGGGCACAAGAGCCTGGCCATGACGGGCCTCTATGCCGACATCCTGCCGGAGCAGAACCAAGCCCTGGCCGATAAGCTGACTATCTGAACCGGAGAAAACCAGCAAGGGGTGAGGGTCCCCCTTTGACAGGAGAGCCACCAATGCTAATTGTCACCCTGAAAGAAAATGAAAAGGTGCTCATCGGGAATGATACAAGCGTTATGGTGGTTGAAATCAGGGGAAATCAAATCCGCCTTGGGATCGAGGCGCCGGCTGGCCTTTTGGTTCTGCGGGAAAAGCTGGCGGGGAAAGGAAAGGCATAAAGGAGTGAATGAGGGTGGGTCAAGGTGAAACCCATGGTGCCCCGCCAAGCCGCCGGCCAGACCCCTACCCGACAGTACCCCTGCCTACTGTGTCTACACTCTGCACCGTGCCTCCAACGCCCCGGCTCTGGCGCCGGAGGGAAGGAGCGAGACAGACCAAACAATGTGTTGACCAGCATAGGGTTGGCCAACCCGAACCCCCCTTATCCCACCACCGGGCACCAGTCACAAGCAGACCTCTTCCTTTCCTGGTCCTTCAAAGCCACCTGCCCTTGATGCCCTGCCATCATCCCGGCCCTGGGTCCACCGGCTCCCGCTCCCCCGCAATAGCCACTGCCGCCCCGCCGTGGGGGTCCGCCGCCCCTCTGCGCCCACGCCCATGCCCTAACCGGACCACCGCCCCGGCAACAGACCCGGGCGCAGGTCAAGGGGCGTGGAGTAGGGTCAGGGCAGCAGCAGTCGGCCCCGAGCATGGCGCCAGACATTCTTTCCTATGGCCGCCGTCCGAAGCTGCCCGTCGGACCTCGGTTGGCCAGTCGCCTACCCATCACCCTTCCTGTGACAGCCCGCCGCCTTCGCCCCGGCGACACCACCATCGCTGCCTGGCCAGCCTTAGGGGACCGCTGCCCCTCGGCCATCGACGCCGACGCCGGCGCCCCTGGTACACGTCCCCCTCTCCGGCCCCTGGAGACAAACCCGGAGACGGGACTCCTACCCCCCCGGTATCAATATGCATCGTCCGGAAATTTTTTCAAAATTACAATCCCGATAAATCCGGGAAAATTCCTACCCCCGGGTGATAGGACCCGGCCCCAAAATTTCCAAACTGATTTCCGGTCGGGGAGAAGGCGGAGGGGTCAGGCTCATAGATACCCCTTAAAAAAGCGTGTACACGCTTCTGTGGCGTTATCATGGTTCAACCAAGGAGTTAGTCCAAGGTTGGGGGGTATTGCTGGAGGTGCTTTGGGCGGGCGGGTTCGGCCAGGAGAAGGGGGATGGCACTTGTGCCGATTTTTTAATGCCTACTGGTTCCGGTCTTAGCACCACCCGGTCTCGCACTCTTGATCTTGGTCCGAGTCGGAAACCGGAACACCTCGGGACAGCTCCCCCCCCAAGTCAACGTGATCTCCAATCCCCATTCGCAGGAGTTCCGATATACGAACGATAAGGATAAATTCGCGGAAGGGCGTATAGTGGCAAGATAGCGTCTACCTAAGCCTTTCCCCTGGCGCACCACTACCGGGTGCTGCTGGCCTTAGGTTAGCAGGCAGAAAATTGATGATACCTTGTCACCGACGGTCCGAAATGTCAGAATTTTGAAAATTTATTGGTTTTTTACAAAACGTTGTGCTAACCTGCTTATCAGGGGGATAGCCTTTTGGAGAAGAAGGGGAACAATTAAGACTGCAGCATAATCTCGGTTAATATTTTTAGGATGAATAACAAATGTCCAAACGAATTGAAGTTATCATTGGAATACTTAAATATATTAGGGACAATTGGGGGAAAAACGATTTAATTAAAGATATACGAATTTCTGCAACAAAATATGTCCAAAGAATTGAAAAAATTGCTGATTGTCAAACAGTACAAACCAAATACACTAGGGAACTTAATTTAAGTACTGATGAATTTGATCGCTTAATAAAGGAATGGCTCGTAAATAGCGATGTTAAATTAAAAGAAATCATTTTAAACCATTGTGTTGGTAAAGATTATTATGACGAGAGATTGGTATTAGATTTCTTTGAAGATATAGATAAAACTAAGTCCAGATTGCGTCGCCCATTACCTTCAATAAATGATAAAGCTGAAAAGCAATCAAAATATATTGAATTAGTAGATAAAACACTATTACCTGATAAAAAGCTAGAAAAATCACAAGAAGAGCTAAAAAAGCCTCGCACAATTAATCTCACAAATGACTTTCATAAGCAATTAAAAGATATAATAAAGACCGCTACTGGAAAAGACAAGGATTATTGGGAATTTATCGATAAATTAGAGATAAATAAGTCGACACCAATAGAAATTTCAAAGAAATTGGAACTTACTTTGCGAACAATTCTTGCTGTAAAAGACAGAAATATGAATCTTAATGAACTACTTATTATGGCAAAACAATCAAACATAATTGATAGCGAGGCAATTTATTTAGCTCATCTTATTCGTCGGCACCGTAACATTATCGCACATAAAGATGTTGATCGGAGGACAGATTTACCAAGAGTGATGTTAATACTTTTTGCCGCTACGCTTCTTTGGCCCCTATTGCCAGAATAATGCACTGGTAACTTTCCTAAGCAATGAGGTATCTGGGTTCTGATGTTGTGGTATGCCAAGATATTCAGGGAATAATTACTTTTTCAGAGGAGTTTGTGCTATCATTCCGCTGACGAGAGGATTCGGCTTCAAGAACAGAAGCTTTGGGGTAGTTACCCTGTGCAAAGAGGTGTCAAAAACCATGTTTTGACTGCGGTGGCCAAGGCTGCTGCATATTCTCGTAACAATGAAGGAGAACAAATTATGAAATATACCTTCACCGATTGGGACGATCGAAGTTATGAACGAGAAACGAAGGGAGAAATCAGGATCGAAGCAGGGCAAGTTTCCGGAGAAGAGGTGAAAATTTCACTAAAAGATTCTGGAAAGAGCTTTTTAGGCCTAATCATTTCAAGAAAAGAAGCAACAGCTATCATAAGCGCATTAAATGCAGCCAATTATGAATTTAAGTGCACGATTACCATATAAAAATGATAAATGGCTATGAGCATTTTTATAGCCTCGATTAAAAATGGAGGAAATATGAAAAAGCTATTTGGAATTATGGTTTCTCTCAGTATAATATTTGGCTGTGCCACTTCCAAGGAAACATATACTGCTGACGGGCAGAAGGGATATAGTATTAACTGCTCTGGTACCGCTCTTAATTGGGGGAAGTGTTATGAAAAAGCTGCCGAAATCTGCGGAGAAAAAGGTTACATTGTACTTGATAAAAGCGAAGATAAAGGAGCAATTGTTTCTGGCAATCAATTTGGTTTATATGGAGGTTCTGTTATTAATAGAACGATGATTATTAAATGTAAAGATTAACAATATAAAGCTTCAAATAAATTGTCAGTTCACCCTCTACGTTCCTTTCGCTGCACAGTTACGGAATTCTCATGCCCGTAAACTGAATAATCCCCGATAAAATACCTGCTATATTTTTGCTACTTTGGGTCCTGCCAAAATGCTTCGATATTCTGTCAATATATGCTCTTTGTTGGCCGGCCCCGCTGTTGTTTTTCGGCTCCCGTTGTCCCCACGCCCGTGGGCTAAAGGTTCCACGGTTATCGCGCCCAGAGCGCAGTCGTACCATCAGGGTCAACGTCCCTGGGGGATAGGTTCTTCTCCCTCAGCCCGTTGCGGCTACATAGGCCCGGCCACCCATCGACTCCGAATCCCCGGCGTGTTCACGACCTGGCTAAAGGTCAGGTTGAAGCAATGAGAGGCCCGCTCTTGAGTTGACCACCACACCCCCAGCCCCTTTTTTGCCCACCTCTTACTGACCGGCCTCTGGTACCCCACCAGGACGACGGCCCTGCCCCTCCCCGGCCATGGTGACCATCCAGGGGGCAACGCCATCCTGGGGCGGCAGTGACCCCTGACCCCTACCGGGGCCACCACCACCGGTGCATCACCGTCGGAACACCGGGACCCGGCTCGAAATTTCCTTATCTCAAAAATCCCTGCGTTATTGTTCTATAAGGGAATTGCCTTACAGGCAAACTTGAATGACAGACCCCCGGGCCGGAGCCCGGCCGGGCATGGTCGCTGGTTCAATATTCGTCCGGCAAGAGGAACGTGGTTGCGCTACGGTCGGCCTCGGTGATGATCCCAAAGACGTTATCAGATCATGCAACAGCCTGTTGCTGATACAGATACTGCTGGAAGCCGCTGAACATCTTGCCGATATCTTCCGGTGGACCGAGGTCGGAGAGGGCGTCGGCTATGGAGTTGTGATATTTCAGGCGGAGCAGCGGCGTCAGCTTTTCCTGGTCAAGCTCATCAACCCCGACGTTCACATAATGCGACAGCACGAAGTCGAGGAAGACCCGCTGCTTCGAATTGAAGCGGGTATCGATGATAACCTTGGCCCTGGTAGCCCGTTCCTCGCGGGTCAGCGGCGGCATGGCGTAGGCCACATAGGCCAACACATCGAAGAGATCGCTCTTCTCGGCATCAATAATTTTCTGCATTTCCGCCAGTTGGTCGCGGCCAAACCCTTTCTCGGCAAGTCCTTGCAAAAGCTTCTTGCGGGTGTCGGGGGCGCTCCACAGGGTACGGAGTTCGGCCTCGTCCTTGAAGAATTCGGGCAGCTTGCCGAAAAGCATTTCCATGAACTGCTGTGCGGACATGGGGGTGCCGTCGGGATGCCAGAAGGTGGTGCACATCATGTGCTGAATGGTCCGCGCCTTGCCGTCGGCCAGCTTCACTTTCGCCTGTTTCTTGCAGACGCACGGGCGCTGGCCGCATTTTGGGCAAGGTTCAGGCGGGCAGATGCACGGACGCTGGCCGCACACCGAGCAGGGCTGTGGCGGTGGCGCCACGCAGACACAGGGACGCACCCCGCATTTGGGGCAGGCTTCTGGATCAAGCGGCTCGCCGTCCCACTCGGGATCGCTAAAGTGATGGTGCGTCTTAACGAAGTCGTAAATCGTGAAATAATCCTTCCCGTCGTAGAGCCGCGTGCCGCGTCCGATGATCTGCTTGAACTCGATCATCGAATTGATCGGACGCATCAGCACGATGTTGCGGATATTACGAGCGTCCACACCGGTTGAAAGCTTTTGCGAGGTGGTCAGGATCGTGGGGATGGTCTTTTCGTTGTCCTGAAAGTCGCGTAAATGTTGCTCGCTCAGCGCGCCGTCGTTGGCGGTGACCCGTTGGCAATAGTTCGGCTCTTGGCTCGTCTTCATCTGGTTGATGAGGTCGCGCACGGCGAGCGCGTGATCCTGCGTGGCGCAAAAGACCAGAGTCTTCTCGTTCTGGTTGATTTGCTCCATGAACAGCTTCACCCGGTGGGCCTCGCGTTCCTTGATCTCGATTATCTTGTTGAAGTCGGTTTCCGTGTAGAGCTTCCCGGACTCAATCTCGCCTTCGACCAGCGTATCGTCGGACGTATAGACATACTCGTCGAGCGTCGTGGAGATTTGCTTCACCTTGAACGGCGTCAGGAAGCCGTCGTTGATGCCGTCCTTGAGGGAGTAGATGTAGACCGGCTCGCCGAAATAGGCGTAAGTGTCCACGTTGTCCTTGCGCTTCGGCGTGGCGGTGAGGCCGAGTTGCACGGCGGGGGCGAAGTAATCCAAGATGCCGCGCCAGTTGCTCTCGTTGTTGGCGCCGCCGCGATGACACTCGTCAATGACGATGAAGTCGAAGAAGTCCGGCGGATACTCGCCGAAATAGGGGGACGGCTTGCCGTCTTGGGGCAGCCCGCTCATGAAGGTCTGGAAGATCGTGAAGAACAGGCTGCCGTTCTTGGGCACCCTACCCCTAGTGCGAATGTCCTGCGGTGCGATGCGCACCATCGCATCTTCGGGGAAGGCGGAAAAGGCGTTGTAGGCCTGGTCGGCAAGGATATTTCGGTCAGCCAGGAACAGGATTCGAGGGCGGCGTGAGGGCTCCCGGCTCAGGTTCCAGCGGCTGTGAAACAACTTCCACGCCAGCTGAAAGGCGATGAAGGTCTTGCCCGTGCCGGTGGCGAGTGTCAGTAGGATGCGCTGCTTATTTGCGGCAATAGCTTCCAGCACCCTCTCGATGGCGAGGTCCTGGTAGTAGCGGCTTTGGAAATACCCGCCCCTGTCCTCGAAGGGAACGGCGGCGAAGCGGTTGCGCCAGGCGTTTTGCTCGGTAAAAGTCAGGTTCCAGAGTTCGCCGGGCGGCGGGTAGCGGGGCAGTTCCCCTTCGGTCCCCTCCTGCATGTCGATGCCGTAAATACCCTGGCCGTTGGTGGCGTAGGTGAATCGGATGGCGAGCTTGCCCGCGTAGTTCTTCGCCTGCGCCACGCCCTCGGTCAGCTCTTCATTCCACGCCTTGGCCTCGACGACCGCCAGCTTGGTGTTGCGATAGATCAGCACATAATCGGCGGTCAGCGCCTTGGCTCGCCGTCCATGCCCTTCGAGGCGGCCCAGAGTGATCGGGTATTCGCGCCGGATGCGGCTGCCTTCCACCACGCCCCAGCCCGCCGCTGCGAGGGCAGGATCAATATGCTCGGCTCTGGTTTCGGCTTCGTTCATGGCGTAGGCCTAAAGCTGACCACTGAAGGCTTGGTGCAGCAGCGACTTCTTCAAGTCGTCCAACGCGGCCAGCTTTTGCTGGTAGATGGATTCGAGGCGTTGAGTTTCTTTGCGGAGTGCATCCAATTTACTTACGATAGAGCGTTGAATATCTAATGACTCTGGAAACCAAACCATCTCGTTCGACAGGATTGTGGCGTTGATGTTCGCTTGGTTGATCGATTTGGAAGCCTTCTGTTTCACGCTCATTTGAAACATTTCTGAGTTCATAAAGTAATTCAGAAAATCCAAAAGCATGACCTTCTGGTTCAGGAGAACCCTCACCAAATACGATGCAAAACAATAATCTCCCGACAAATTAAAGATACCCGTCTTTCCAACCAGTTCGAAACTGTTGGTTCTATTGAAGAGAACATCTCCCACGCGAAGTTTGTATTTTTCAAACTCTGTTCTGTCGATGTCAACGAACTTCATTAGTCCGGTATCAATCAACCGCCCATCTTGAACCTCACCCATGCGGAAGATTTTAAAGCCCTTCCCCTCCTCATTCATCGACTTGGAAAGGCCATACTGCGTTTTTGCTACATCCCCCAGCCGCTTCTCCACCCACCCCTTGCCGCGCTGGGTAAAGACGGCCTGCAAATGGCTTTCAAACAGAGCGCGGGCGTTTTGGAGGTTCTTTTCGGCGTTGGCTTTGGCGGTGGCGATGCCGTCAAACGCTTCGTCGAGTTTGCCGACGAGTCGCTGCTGTTCGGAGAGAGGCGGGATGTTGACCAACTCATCATGTACGAAGTTTCGATTAAGCGTCGGCACTCCGGCACCACTTGCGAATCGCTTCAGATCAAACTTCTTCAAAAGGTGGAAAACGAAGCGGGGATCATTCCCGTGGAAGTCCTTGACGTAAAGAACCGTGTTAAGTGGCCAGAAATCTTGTTCAATGAAGAAGACATTTCCGATGCTACCGCTTCGGCCAGTGACAACACCCGGCCCCCGAACCGCGCTTGTATTGTGCGTGTCACTAACGCCGCTAGAGCTTACAAGGGGAATCTTACCGCTTACTCTGTCTTGTGTCGGCAAATCGAACCCTCTTTGGAGAGTTGCGACATCCCTCAACTTCTTGGTCTGCCACCCCACTTTCATAACAGACCCCGGATATTCGCCAGCACCTTCGCGCTCTCGGCATCCAGTACGGCGATTTCGTCCATGATCTTTATCGGGGTGCGGTGCGTCACTTCCTCGCCGCCGTTGGGGTTCTTCACGGAGAGGTCGAAAGTCGTCTTGTCGATGCTGGCCGCGTCCACGCTCCAACTCTTGGGCGAGTCGGCGAAGGTCTTTTGCAGCTTCACAAACTCGGCGAGGTCGTCATCATTCAGCGGGTTGGTCTTGCCCAGGTTGCGGCCTGGGTCGAGTTGGTAGAACCAGATTTTGCGGGTCGGGGCGCCTTTCTCGAAGAAGAGCACCACAGTCTTCACGCCCGCGCCCTGGAAGGTGCCGCCGGGGCAGTCGAGCACGGTGTGGAGATTGCAGCTTTCCAGCAAGAGCTGGCGCAGGCTCACGGAGGCGTTGTCGGTGTTGGAAAGGAAGGTGTTTTTGATGACCACGCCGCCGCGGCCGCCGGCCTTGAGCATCTTGATGAAGTGTTGGAGGAAGAGAAACGCTGTTTCGCCGGTGCGGATCGGGAAATTCTACTGAACTTCCTTGCGTTCCTTGCCGCCGAAGGGCGGATTGGCCAGCACCACGTCGAAGCGGTCTTTCTCCTGAATATCGGCGAGGTTTTCAGCCAGGGTATTGGTGTGGATGATGTTGGGCGCTTCGATGCCGTGCAGGATCATGTTCATGATCGCGATGACGTAGGCGAGGGACTTCTTTTCCTTGCCGTAAAAGGTGCGGGTCTGGAGGGTATCGAAGTCTTTGGTAGTGAGATTCTTTCCTGACCGCAGATAATCGAACGCCTCGCACAAAAACCCCGCCGATCCGCAAGCCCCATCATAAATCTTTTGCCTAATCTTTGGTTTCACTACCTGCACGATGGCGCGGATGAGCGGGCGCGGGGTGTAATACTCGCCGCCGTTGCGCCCGGCGTTGCCCATGTTCTTGATCTTGGCTTCGTAGAGTTGCGAGAGCTCGTACTTCTCGGTCTGTGAACGGAAGCGCAGTTCGTCGATGTGGTCGATGATCTCGCGCAGGTTGTAGCCGCTGCTGATCTTATTTTTGATCTCAGCGAAGATTTCGCCGATCTTGTATTCGATAGTGTTCGGCCCGCTGGCCTTCTGCTTGAAGCCGCGCAAGAAGGGGAAGAGCTTGCGGTCAACGAAGTCGCGCAAGTCGTCGCCGGTCTGAGCCTTGTTGTGATTGAGTTTGCCGTCCTTCCCCTTGGGCGCGGCCCACTCTTCCCAGCGGTAGGGCTTATCGAGGATGAAGGTATAGGACTTCCCCGCCAGCGCCGCCTCCGTCGTCTTCTCTCGCTCAAGCTCGTCCAGGTATTTCAGGAACAGCAGCCAAGAGGTCTGCTCGGTGTAATCCAGTTCGGTGGTGCAACCGGCCTCTTTCCAGAGGACGTCGTCGATGTTCTTGAATGCTTGCTCAAACATGGGTACCTGCTTCTTTTTTAATTAAAGAATAAAAGACTGGCCTTTTATCCCCACAACCTTTGAAAACGTGCCGGGTTGGCCGCCGTATACATGACGGTGTGCTGAATGTTCCGGTGCCCAAGATAGTCCTAAATCAACCGTGTTTCTCCCTTTGATCCGCCAGGGCGAAGCTGGTAGCGTGGCCGCGCAGCACTATTGTCCAGTTCTGGAAAGGCGTGGGGGTGGGATTCCCCTCCGCTACTGATGACGACGGGCCGAAGTCCTTGGTCAGGTCCACCTTGATGATAAGAATGTTCCCCTCCACGGCCATCTCGACGTTTTTCATTCTCCCCCCGTTCCCGTTATACCCTTCCACTAAGGTTTCCTGTCAGCAACCTGAATATCCTGCATCTATACCTATATGCCCAAACAGCCTTAACAGTCAACAAATCTCCACATGGGCGGCGCACCGAGGCCAAGGCGGGAAGGTAAGGTGGCAGGGTAGCAATTAGCGTTCATCCTGGGCCGTCTCATGACGCTTGATCTTCATGTCCCTCAGGCCTGCCCATCATGTTAACTTCTCCTGCCCCTCCAGGGCCAGCAGTCCGCCCCCCTAATCTCTTGTCTCTTGCCCCTTGCCGCTCCGCCACGGCCAGCCTCGCCACGGGGGGCCGCAGTCTAACCCAAGGAGAGCAGGATCAGGCCCGACTCCACAATGGCCTTAAAAAAGCGTGTACACGCTTCTGTGGGGTGAACACGCTTCTATTGGGTGCTGAGGTTAGGGTAGAGCTATTTTGGGCTTAAAAAAGCGTGTAACGCTTTTATACTACAGTGTAGATAGAAGAGTTAACCAACCACTTCAGGCATCACCCTATATTCAATATAGTATGTGTTAGATAATAATCTGTTCAGAGGAAATAGATAGTGTGGTCACTCCGGAGAGATGGAGACTATCCATAAATTATAATCGACCAGTAATTTTTATAATTATCGTTTCCTTCAATAATAGCGTAACGATTTGCCTTTTCAACCACATAACTCGATGGTAAAAAGTAATTTAGCCCTTGATTTAAGGTTTCAGGCGTGCTACCACCATATAAATCTTAGTTAAACAAATAGATTTATTGACTAATTTGTCAAGATTAACATCAAAGATGTTGCAAATAAACGGGAAAAGTAACTTCAAGGCGAGGTGAAAAAATGCGTGATCGAATTATGAGCATCCGATTTAGCGAGAAGGAAAAGGAACGCTTAGAGGAGGCCGCAAAAGAGATGGGCTGCCCCCAAGCAGATGTTGTGCGATGGGCTCTCCGCCGGGAATTGGCTGAGCCTGTTGAAACCGATTTAGCCCGGTAGGCGCCAAGCGAAGGGCTATGGTGCATAGGGAGCAAAAAGTTCTTTATGTGAAGGTGTAACCGGAAGTTAGATTTTTTTTGAGGAACAATATGTCGAACCCTCAGCGTGACGAGATTATCCGACGCCTCGACCTAATAGCTGAGTTTGAGAAATATGGGGGGAGATCCAGCAATCTCCCTGTATCCTCAGATGGGTGGAAGCCAGTCCATTCCATCGACCGTGCAGATGAGCATCCCTCAGCTGCCATCAACATAGGTAACGACTCCAGCAAACGGGGAATTTACGTTGACCACGCTCCGACCGGCAAAGGGGCCATGTCGATCTTCGACGCTATCGTCCGGTTGCCACAATCTCCCTGGATGATGGGAGGTGAGGCCTATAAACATTACGCCGCGGCGACGGGGTTGGACAACGGGGGTGGGAAGGCCAAAGTAGAAAAGATAGCGCCGACCATGGGGGACGTGGAGGGGTTCCAGAATAATTTTGCCCCTGAAACCAAAGATTTTCTCAGGGATAAACGGGGCCTGACGGAAGAAAGTCTCGCCAAGTACCGGGTGGGCTGGTGCCTCAAGCGGCAGCGCAACGCCTTCCCCGTGTTCGATGAAGGCGGGAACCTCGTCAACATCCGGTTCCACAACAGCAAAAAAGAACCCAAGACCCTGAATTGGTTCGGCTACGGAACAGCCCGACTATGGGGCCTGGACCGCCTGGCCAAGGCCGCCCCGGGGATCACCGTCTTGCTCACCGAGGGAGAGTTCGACGCTATGCTGGCGGAGCAAGAAACCGGCTTTCTGGCCGTCTCCGGCACCAACGGCGCCAAGAGCTTTCAGGCAGGTTGGGTTAAGCACTTCCATGGGTTCCATGTCGTCTTGCTTTACGACAGCGACCAGGCGGGCCGGGAGGCGGTCCACAAGTTGGTGCTGCCGGTCTTCAAGCCGGCGGTCCTGGCAGGCGACGTGCTTTCCGTCAAGGTGGTCTGGCTGTACGACAAACCAGCTAAAGGCCACAAGGATTTTACCGATTACATCGTTAAGGATGGGGGCTCAGGCGCGAAGCTGAAAGAATTGATCGCCCAGACGGCGCCCGAAACCTTCCCCACGCCCATCAGCCACCTTGAAACTCCCATTGGTCTCCCCAGCTTTGAACTCATCGACCGGGCCAAGAACGCCGGGCGCCGAGTGACGGTCCCGATTCAAATCTTCGGGGAGAACACTGTGGCCTACCACGCCCCCAAGAAATTCACCGTGTCATCCTGCCCGTTGTTGAGGGATAGTAAGTGCACCGGACGGCAGACAAGTCCCGGGGCCTGCAAAGCAGAGATAGATGTCCCCCTGGGTGAGCGCGTCCTGATCGCCGGGGTCCGGGCCACGGACGGCCAGTTGATGAATCACTTGCGGGCCTATGTCTGCGACAAAGACCGTAATCCATCTCTGACAATTAAGGATGAGGACAAAATCACCATCCGGGAGGTCTTCGCCCATCAGGTGGTCGGCGCAATGGCGGCCGACACTCTTGAGTTGGTGGAGAAACCTGTCTATGTCATCGGTGGCGGTTTGTTGGAGATCGGAAAGTACCAGGCCACCGGCCGGGTGGTGACCGCCTATCGGGACCAGCAACCGACCATGTTAATAGACACCATCGAGCGCCTGGAAGAGGATTACCAAGGGTTCTCGGTGGGAAAATATCGGGCATGCCTGGAAAAACTTCGTGAGATGAACCCCCGGGACATCGCCGACGACTTGGCCGTCCATGTCACCCGGATTTACGAGCGCCCGGACCTGCACCTGGGGGTCCTCATGGTCCTCTGCTCTCCCCTTGGTTTTGATTTCCCGGGCGAGGGCCAGATCAGGGGTTGGCTGACCGCGATCATCGTGGGGGACACCGGCACCGGCAAGACCACGGTTTCGGAAGGGTTCTTCAACTTCGCCCGAATCGGCAGCCGGGTCAGCGGCATGACGGCCAGCCGGACAGGGATAACCTACGGGTGCGAGCATGATGAGCGCCGCGGCTGGCGCATCAAGGCCGGTGTTCTGCTCAAGATGAATCGGCAGGCCCTCATCGTGGACGAGGCCCAGGACATCGCTCAAGTAGAACTCAAGACCATGGCCGAGGGAATCGACACGGGACTGCTTCGCATCGACAAGATCCAGAACAAGATTTTTGAGTGCCGGACCCGGGTGATCTTCGGCTGCAACCCCAAGCACCCCAAGCAAGATTCAGAACAACGCACCATGGATTCGTTCCGGTACGGGTGCGAGGCGATCAAAGGCATCTTCCCGGGGATGATGATCAGGCGGATTGACTTCGCTATGTTCGCCGCAACTTGGGACATCGAGGATAAGGAGAAAATTTACTACCCGGAGATCCCGGACACCCCGCAGCAGGTGACAGACGAGGACCTGCGGGCCCTGATCTTCTTCGCTTGGAACTTGAAGCCGGAGCAGATCGTCATCGATGCCAACACGGCCCATTATATCCGCAAGACGGCTAAGTACCTAAGCGACAAATTCGGCGGGTCTGACGACCTTCCCATCGTTTACTCTGAGGACTTCCGCAAGACCATGGCGAGGTTATCGGTGGCCATGGCCATCATTGACCTTGCCACGACAGAGGATTTCTCCCAGATGATCGTCAATTCGGGGCATGTGGCCGACGCCTGCGAGTTGATGGAACGAATTTATGAAGGCCGAAACTGCAAGCTGGATGAATACGCTAAGAATTATCGGCAGACTCATGGGATTGAGGGCGTTGAGGAAATGGTCGCAGAAATAGATGCCAAAATGGCGAACACGGCCTCTGATGAACGGGTGCGGTTTCACCATATTTTCTATGAACTCCTTAACTGTCCGGAAAATGCCCGAATAAGAAAAACCGATTTGGCCGATGAGTTCGATGTAAAGCCCACAACCATTCAGTCAGATGCAAGATTTTTCCGAGACAATCACCTGATCGACCCCAATGTGCAAAAAGGTTATAAACCTGAGCCACGATTTTTTCAGGTATGGGATTTTCTGAGGCGTCGGGATCGGGAAAAATATCATTTTGATGTGCCATATAAGAAGATTTTTGTATGAATAACGGTTTTGGTTTTTTTATTGGCACTGCTCAAGATGTGGTTTTCGATTTTAATTTTCGTGCTGAGTAGATGTAACTATCTTATTTCACACAGAATTGTGTCATTTGTAAATGCTGAATATCTGGTTTAGGTGTGGTTGAAAATGGAAAAATTAAACAAAAACAAGGCTAAAACAAGGTGTGGTTGGCCTCAAACCCACAACTGGCGTGGCTCTGAAAGGTTTTTGGGTTTTCAGAACCACATCTACGGGTATTCAATCTATATATGAAATTTTGAGATGTTTGGGGCCCCGTGAGCCCCTTCGGTAGCAAGAAATCAAAAATTTCAACTGGGGGGGTGTAGATGTGGTTTGAAATGGCTAAAAACCCCGCAAAGTCAGTACAGTTAAGCATGTGAGGCCAACCACACCTTGATTTTATCTAAAAGGAGGTGAGTATCATGGCATGGATAAGAAGTCAAAATGGCAAAATCCTGTTAAATGCCAGCATGATATATGTTGGCGAACCTCGTAAGAGCGGATGTGAATTGTCTGCCTGTATCGGATCTGATTGGGATAAACCCGCCCGGCTCGTGGGAAGATTTCCCACCCAGGACCAGGCTATGGATGAATTAGACCGTATCAATGATTGGCTTAGGGGAGAAGAAAGAGGCGTTTACCAAATCACTATCACCGAATAATCACCCGGCCCCGGGCCGACAACCCAAAAGGAGAATCAGCACCATGACGAAACAGGAACTCATCAAGATCGTAGCCGACAGCTCAGAAATCACCCAGAAGGCAGCAGAGCAGGCCGTCAACACCATGACCGACCTCCTGGTAGATGAGGTCAAGACCGAGGGCAGATTCGCCCTGGCCGGCGTCGGCGTCTTTACCCTGGTAACCCGGGCGGCCAAGACCGTCCGGGACCCCAGGAACGGCGAACCCATCAAGATCACCGAGAAGAAGGCCGTGAAATTCAAGCCCGCCGTAAGTTTCAAAGAAGCGGTGAACGGGTAGACACCCGCCATAATCATCTCCCCGGGCCAAGGCGGGATCGTCCAGCCACAAGCGAGTAACGCTTTCCTGGGGGGTGTTTAAAGGCAGGCCGTAGGGGAAAAAGGAACTTCATATTGACAGTGGGTACCGTATATCTATCTTATGCACGCAAACTTTTTTATTAATGATTTCAAATACCTATATAGTGTTTTTTGAGATACCCATTTAATTAACTAAGGAAAATCAAGGGGTTAACGCCATGGCTAAGGGTAAAATGTCCACGAAACAGGCTATCAAACAGACTTTGAAGAAGAAAAAGAAGAAACCAGCTCCACAAGTTCCTAAAAATATTGATAAATTAGAGAATATCCCGGGGATAATCGACGTAAGTAATGAGGATTGCTTAGATAATTGCGACCTTGCCGGGAACATGACATTAAAGGAATTTAAATTTGTCGAAATCTACCTGAGCGGACAGATAAGTCTTTATAAAGCAATGATATTAGCAGGTTATGAAGAGTATTCAGAAACGTATAGGGCGAGACTCGGCACAAAAATTATTCGTAAATATGAATGTCAGACAGACGACCACCGAAAAATTATGCGGGCCCTCGGCTGGGGGGAGGTCCGGGTCATCCAAAGCCTCATCGAAGCCGCCACCGGGTTCAAGAGTGAGCAGGTCCGGCTCAATGCCCGGCTCGGCCTGGCCAAGTGCTTAGGAATCCAAAAGGAGGTTCTGGAAGGCGTCGAGGGGATTCAGATTGTCATCAACACGAAGAAGGGCCTGGGGGAGAAGCCAGGGCAGCACCGGCCTACTCAGGTCAACAATGACCAACCCGAATCTCCGGCGGCGCCCCCCGGCCCCCTGCAGATAACCAGATGAATGGTTTTCGGGGTTAGGCATCCCCGCCTTGTCGGTCGTCAGCATAGCGGTTCTTTCGTAAAAAGCCATGGGCTGCACCGTGGAAAAAATTCTGAAAGCACTTGACCAATGGTAGGGGCCAGGGGCACGGGTTAGGGTCCACCACGACCTCGGATAGCGCATATGAAAAACCAAGTCACTCCTGAGTATTTGAATCTGGCAGAGTTGGCGATCTACGCCTCTGTCAGCAAAAATACTTTGAAGAAGTGGCTAAAGAATGGTATGCCCTGCTACCAGGTGGATCGCTGTATAAGGGTGAGAGTCGATGAATTCAATGGTTGGATGAGTCGATTCCGCGGCGGCACCTCCAATGACCTGGATGCCATCTGGGACCAGGTGATGAAGGAGGTGTAGCGATGATGGATTATCCACAGAAGGAGGGTAAACACGGCCTCATTTATCAAATCGCTGATGGGATTTCTGTTACGCCAAATGAATGGGGAACCTGGCAGGTCCTTCTGAGGCATGGGGCCGATCGAAAGAAAAAATCGTTCGGCAAAACCGAAGAGGATCGGCAGCGAGCAATTAAGGCCGCCGAACTCCTGGCAGCCCGCTTAGGGCTCACCTTGGAGAGGCAGTCCGAAGAAGGTAGGACATTCGGCATGGTTGCAGATGAATGGTTTAACCTCAATGCCGGCCGGTGGCGCCCTGGCACCCAGGAACGGTATGCGTGTATCGTCCGGGATCATCTCCGCCCCTTGGAGAAGATGCCCCTGGAGAAAGTGGACAAAGCTCAGGTGAAGCGGTTGCTGGCTGACCTGCTGCAAATCAGGGCACCAAAAACCGTAGAAGTAACCCACGCCGTGATCTCCGGCATCTTCACCGAGGCCAACGAGTTAGGCTACACTGAGGTTAATCCGGCCCATGGGCTGCTCAAGCGTATTCTCCCTTCCAAGAAAAAGAGGGTTCGCAGCGAGCCGGACCCCTTCAATCGGAAAGACCTGGGAGAGTTTCTTGAAGCGGTCTGGGCCAAGTTGCCCGAGCCGTTTCCCCTGATCCTGGAGGTCATGGCCATGTCTGGTATGCGCCTGGGTGAAGCCCTGGCGATGAGCGGGGATAACCTGGACTCCCGGAACTGTCAATACAGCGTCACCGAAACGACCAGAGCGGGGCGGTTTGGGCCGCCGAAGAGTGGCAAGAGGCTGATTGACCTGGACGAAGCCCTGGTAGACAAGCTGGAGGTCCATATTAAGAAAATGCGGAAAGAAGGCATGGCTGAGGGTAAGTTACCTGGCCGGTACCTCTTCCCGGGGATCACCCAGCGCATGATCCAGCGGGCCATGCAGCGGGCTTGTAAGGCCGCCCGGCTCCGGGTTCGCAATCCCCACGATCTCCGGCATACTTACGCCACCATGCTCCTGATGGACCACTACTCCCCCGCCTATGTGCAAAAGCAGTTGGGGCATAGTTCCATCTCCATCACGGTGGATATTTATGGCCATTGGATTCCGGGGGAAGGGAAGATGGATTTGACCAGAACTCTGCGGGGACCCAAGACAAAACCAAGGCGACCCCTCTCCGTGGTCAAGCAGGGGCAGAAGTGAGTTGGTGCGGATTTGCACCAATGGCACCAGTTGAAATCATTATGAAAAACTGTGTAACCGAAGTTTGGTTGGTGCGGATGTTGGTGCGAAATTGGTGCGGATGGCCAAAACAAAAGGCGTAACCAATTGAGATTACGCCTAAATTAATAATATGGTGCCGAAGGCGGGATTTGAACCCGCACGGGTATTCCCCACCACCCCCTCAAGATGGCGTGTCTACCGGTTCCACCACTTCGGCACAGGGGTGATCATTTGCTTGGGGGTGCGGCCGGTCCCGGCGGCGCGGGTTGGACCGGAGCGGCCGGCGCTGGAGTTGCCGGGGTTACCGGAGTGGCCGGGGCCGGTTGGGTAGCCGCCGGTTTCCCCGCCCCTTGCATCACCGAGGGCGCTTGCTGCCGGCCCATAAAGGTCAGGCCGAGGGAGGTGCACATAAAGAGTATGGCGACGATGGCGGTGAGCTTGGCCAGGAACGGGGCGGCCCCGGTGGAGCCGAAGACCGTCTGGCTGGAGCCGCCGAAAGCCGCGCCGATGCCGGCGCCCTTGCCGTGCTGCAGAAGCACGATCGAAACCAGAGCCAGCGATACGATGATGTGGATGACAACGACGATGGTATGCATATCAATTGTATAATATAGGAAAAACCCCGCCCGGGCGCAAGTTTTTTCGCAGCCTCCAGGTCCTTCGACGCCATAATTATCACATTATCTGGGTAGCCGTTCGATTCCCGAGACCCCGGGGAGGAGCAGCGGCCAAGTCCCGGCGCTCCGATATTACCTCTCACTTATCTTCCCTAAATTGCTCATAGAGCTACTCCCTCCCTTCCTCTCCTGGGAGCGAAGAAAAAGAGGAAAATTTTTCCTGCCCTCATGACGAACTCATTCAACCGGGCTTCTTGCTTCCATTCTGAACGTAGGGAAAGATCTGAACTTATTGACAGTACAAGATTCGGCGCGGCCCTCGGAATAACTATCCCCGGCGCCACTTAGTTATGCCCTAACTGGTGATGCCCCTACCCCGCGGCTTGGATAATCGGCAGGAACAACTCGGGTTTCAGCGAGGCGCCGCCTACCAGGGCGCCGTCGATATCGGGCTGGGACAGGAGGGTGGCGGCGTTGTCCGGGGTGACGCTGCCGCCGTACTGGATGCGGATGGCTTCGGCCACCGGCCCCAAAAACTCCCGCAGCAGGCTGCGGATGAAGTGGTGTACGGTCTGGGCCTGCTCCGGGGTGGCGGTGAGTCCCGTGCCGATGGCCCACACCGGCTCGTAGGCAATGACCAGGCCGGTGCCGGTGGCGGGTTTCAGCATCCCCAAGCCGCCTTCGAGCTGGCGGCGCACCACCTGGAGGGTCTGGTCGGCGGCGCGCTCCGCCTGGGTCTCGCCGACACACAGGATGGGGATCAGCCCGGCCGCGATCACTGCGGTGAGCTTGCGGTTGACGCTTTCGTCGGTGTCGCCGAAGTGCTGCCGCCGCTCGGAATGCCCGACGATGACGTAGTGGCAGCCCACGTCGGCCAGCATGGCGGCGGAGATGGCGCCGGTATAGGCGCCCTGCTTCTCCCAGAAGGTATCCTGGGCGGCCAGGCGGATGTCGGACCCGGCCAACTCAAGGGCCACCGCGGCCAAGGCGGTGTAGGGCGGCGCCAGCGCCACCTCGGCCCGCCGGTCCGGGGCCGCCCCGTCCCGGATGTCCCGGGCCAGGGTTTCGGCCTCGGCCAGGGTCTTGTGCATCTTCCAGTTGCCGGCGATGAAGGGCTGACGTTTAGTCATCACCATTCCTTTTGGCCCATTCCTCCAGGGCCAGGATGCCCGGCAGCTTTTTGCCTTCCAGCAGTTCAATGAAGGCGCCGCCGCCGGTGGAGACATAGGAAAATTTCTGGAAGTCCCCAGCCTTGTGCAGGGCCACGTCGGTGTCGCCGCCGCCCACGATGGTCAGGGCATAGGAATCCGCCACCTTCTGGACCATGGCCATGGTGCCCCGGCTGAAGGCGTCATATTCGAAGGCCCCCATGGGACCGTTCCAGACAATGGTTTTGGCGTTTTGCAGGGCCTCGCCGAAGAGCGTCACCGTCGCCGGGCCGATGTCGGCGATGAGCCAGTCCTTGGGCACTTCCTGCACCGGGATGATCTTGGTTTCGGCCTGCTTATCCAGCCGGTCGGCCACCACGCAGTCCACCGGCAGATAGAATTTCACATTCCGCTTCAAGGCCTCGGCCATGGTCTCCGTGGCGAACCCCAGCAGGCTGTCCTCCACCAGGGATTTCCCCACTTCATAGCCCATGGCCTTGAGAAAGGTGTTGGCCATGGCGCCGCCGATGATCATCTTGTCCACGTGCTGCAAGAGATTCTTCAGGGCCGTGAGCTTGCCGGAGATCTTGGCGCCGCCGATGAGGGCCGCCAGGGGCCGGGCCGGGTCTTCCATGGCCCGGTGAAAGTAATGCACCTCATCCCGCATCAGGAAACCCCCGACGCAGATGGGGGCGAAATGGGTCACCGCTTCCACCGAGGCATGGGCCCGGTGGGCCACCGCGAAGGCGTCGTCCACGTAGACGTCGATGCCTTGCATTAATTCCCGGGCAAAATCCTGGTCGTTTTTCTCTTCCTCGGGATGATAGCGCAGGTTTTCCAGGAGGAGTACATCACCGGGCTGCATTTCCGCCTTGGCCTGCTCCACTTCCGGGCCGATGCAATCCGTCGCCAGTTTGACATTCTTGTGCAACCGGTACGCCAGCCGCCGGGCCACCGGCGCCAGGGAGAAGGCTTCCTCCCGCTGGCCTTCGGGCCGCCCGAGATGAGAAGCCAGGATGACCTTGGCATCGCCTTCCAAGCAATAATTTATGGTGGGCAACACGGCCCGGATGCGGGTGTCGTCGGTAATGTTGCGGTTCTGATCCAGCGGGACGTTGAAATCCACCCGGATGAAAAGGGTCTTGCCCTTGATATCAATATCATCAATAAATTTCACAGGTAGCTCCTAGTGCTTGCAGATTATACCACATGGCGGCCGACGTACGACGCCAGGTCCAGCATCCGGTGGGAAAAACCCATCTCGTTATCATACCACGCCATCACTTTTACCAGGGTCCCGCCCAGGACGTTGGTGAGTTCGGCATCCACCACGGCGGAAAAGCCGGAGCCGTTATAGTCCGTGGACACCAGGGGCTCGAAGGACACCTCCAAGACCCCGGCCAAGGTCCCGGCCGCGGCCTCGACGAAGGCCTGATTTACCGCCTCTATGGAAGTGGGCCGGGTCACCGTGGCCACCAGGTCCACCAGGGAGACGTTGGGCGTGGGAACCCGGACGGAAAGACCGTCCAGCCGGCCGGTCAATTCCGGCATCACCTCGGTGACCGCCCGGGCGGCGCCGGTGGAAGTGGGAATCATGGACAGGCAGGCGGCCCGGGCCCGTCTATAATCGCTGTGGGAGCCGTCCAGAAGGCGCTGATCCATAGTATAAGAATGACAGGTGGTCATCAGGCCGTACTCGAGGCCGAAGGCGTCATAAAGCACTTTTACCACCGGCGCCAGACAGTTGGTGGTGCAGGAGGCATTGGAGATGATCCGGTGGCGGGCCGGATCGAAGTCTGTATGGTTGACCCCATAGACAAAGGTGGCATCGAGCTTTTTCCCGGGGGCGCCCAGAATGACTCGCTGCGCCCCGGCCCTGAGGTGTCCTTCATTGGAAGCCCGGTCCCGAAAGGCGCCGGTTGATTCCAGAACGATATCCACCCCCAACTCCTTCCAGGGGAGGCCTTCCGGGTCCAGAACCCGGGTGACTCGTACTTCGCGGCCATTAATGATGAGGTTTTCCCCATGGGCGGCAACCGTGCCCGGAAACCGGCCGTGGACCGAATCATAGGTAAAGAGATGAATATCCCTGGCGATATCGGCCCGGGAGTTGATGGCCACCAATTCCAGGTCCTTATCGGTGGCAGCCATGAGCCGGGTGAGACACCGGCCGATACGCCCGAAGCCATTGATAGCTACTCTGATCACTGCTCCCCCTCCATTGCCAAATACTCTGCCCGATAACGGGCCTGAACGCTTACCAATCTTGGCCTTAATGTTAATCAGAGTTGTTCGGGCCGTCAATGATTTTATCCTTTCGGGGAGTTTTTCCGAAAAGACCGTCAGGGGAGACCGGAGGCGAGGCCTGCCGCGCCGCTTTTTGGTAGAACGCGGCGATTCTGGGAAGGCCGCTCCCTGTCTGGAGTCTTTGCCACATCGTGCCCCGGTTTCGGTCGGGGGCTCAAGGAGGCATTGCCTTTCGCTCTTGCTTTTTCACGGATTTTGCTTTAATTGTATACTTTAACTTGAGTATCGGGATGCCACATGGCCAACCTCGTCCGTCAGTTGGGACAACGCTCGTTGAATGTCGTCATAGAAGCCGGGGGCATGGTGATCTTCCTCCTGGAGGGCCTGGCCCTGGCCTTGGTGCCGCCCTTCCGGCCCCGCCGCCTCCTGCAGGAAATTTATCAAATCGGGGTCAAATCCACCCTGATCGTGATGCTCACCGGCGCCTTTACGGGCATGGTCATGGCCCTGCAAGGCTACTACACCCTGAAACAGTACGGTTCCGAAGGAGCCCTGGGTTCGGCGGTGGCCTTGAGCCTGATCCGGGAGATGGGACCGGTGCTCACCGGCATCATGGTCTCGGCCCGGGCCGGGTCCGCGGTCACCGCCGAGATCGGCATCATGCGGATCACCGAGCAGTTGGACGCCCTGGATACCATGGCCGTCAACCCCATCCAATATGTGGTGATGCCCAAACTGCTGGCCGGGGTCATCGCGGTGCCTTTCCTTACCGCCATCTTCGACGTGGTGGGCATCCTGGGCGGCTATCTTGTCGGTGTGGTCCTTTTGGGGGTCAGCTCCGGCTCCTATTTCGCCGGCATGGTCCGGAGCGTCGTGCCCCTGGATGTCTACGGCGGCATCGTCAAATCCCTGGTGTTCGGCCTCACCATCATCCTGGTGGCCTGCTACAAGGGCTACTACACCCAACACGGGGCCGAGGGTGTGAGCAAAGCCACCAACCAGACCGTAGTCTTATCCGCGGTGCTGATCCTGGCGTGGGACTATGTTCTCACCTCATTTTTTATGTAAATCATGATAAAAATCGTCAACCTGACCAAATCCTTTGGCGGCCACAAGGTCTTGGACGGCATCAACCTCACGATGCCCACCGGCCAAATTACGGTGGTTATCGGCAAGAGCGGAGTGGGCAAAAGCGTGCTCCTGAAACATATTATCGGCCTGTTGAAACCCGACTCCGGCCAGATTATCGTCGACGGCCAGGATATCTCACTGCTGGCGGGCCGCCAGTTGCGGCAATTCAAACGGCGTTTCGGCGTGCTGTTTCAGGGCGGGGCCCTGTTCGACTCCCTGAATGTCTTTGAAAATATCGCCTTCCCGCTGCGGGAAAAAACCCGGTTGACTGAAGCCGAGATCGCCAAACGGGTTCGGGAACGCCTGGTTCAGATGTCCCTTACTTCCGAAGTGGAAACCAAGTTCCCCGACGAACTCAGCGGCGGCATGAAAAAACGGGTAGCCCTGGCCCGGGCCATGATTCAGGAGCCTGAGATTATGTTCTACGATGAGCCGGTTACCGGGCTCGACCCGCCCATGACCAACACCGTCTTTCATCTGATCACCAAGACACATCAGGAAAGCGGCTATACGGCTTTAATGGTGAGTCACGACATCCCCGAAGTCTTCCGCGTGGCCCACCAGGTGGCCATGCTCCATAAGGGCCGCATCATTGCGGCGGGCACCTCCGAGGAGATTCAAAACCATCCTGACCCGATGGTCCAGAGTTTCATCCGGGGGGAAGTCGATTTTCTGGAGGGCTAAACAAGCTTATGAAACGAGCTAATCTGGAGCTGACCGTGGGTTTCTTCGTCCTCTTAGGCCTGCTTTGCCTGGCTTATCTGGCCATTAATCTGGGTAAGATAGAGATTTACGGCGAGGGCTACCAGATCTATGCCAACTTCGACAACGCCTCCGGCCTCAAGACCGGGGCCACGGTGGAAGTAGCCGGGGTGGAAGTAGGCCGGGTGGTATCCATCAAGCTCACCCCCTTGAATCAGGCCCGGGTTGGGTTGAAGATGCCGATCGGACTCAAGATTCATGACGATGCCATCGCTTCCATCCGCACGAAAGGGATCATCGGGGATAAATTTATCAAGTTGACTACGGGCGGGTCTGAAAAGCTCATCCCTCCGGGTGGCAGCATCATCAACACCGAATCTGGCATCGATCTGGAAGAATTGCTCGGCACTTACATCCACGGCAAGGTTTGAGGCGGGATTACTATCGGGTCAGGGAGAAGCGGATCGCCTTCCGGTTGGTGTAGGGGAGTTAGCAGCCTTTGACTTCGATTTCTTGTATTATATTGACTGAGTAATGAATCCCCTCCGGGAAGCTGGGGCGCTCACCTGCCTGATTCGGCTTGGCGAAGCGGGAACAGTGGCCCCGGCGGCCACCGGGGCCCGGTAGCCAGGCTGCCGACCCTGTGGGGAAAGGAGTTATATCATGAGTAGCTTGTGGATGCGAAGCGCGATTTTTGGGTTAACCTTTCAGCTGCTACTGGGAGCTACCGGGGTCTGGGCCGGGCCTCCCACGGACATTGCCAGGCAAGTCATCGAAAAAGCTCTGGATGCTCTTAACGATCCCAGTTCCAAGGGTGAGGTGCGCCGCCAGAAGGTCAAGGCCATCGTCGACCCATACTTCGATTACCAGGAAATGGCCAAGCGGTCCCTGGGACCCGCCTGGGGCAAACTCAGCGCCGGCCAGCGGCAGGAGTTTGTGGCCCTGTTCTCCCAACTGCTGGAGGCCTCCTACTCCGATAAGATCGAGAAATACGCCCAACGGGTGAAAATTAACTACACCGGCGAGATTCTGGAAGGTAATGTCGCCGAAGTGCGCACCGTGGTGGTAAAGGCCAATGACCGGATCCCCCTGAACTACCGCCTCTTGAACGAAGGCGGGACCTGGAAGGTCTACGACGTGGTGATCGAAGGCGTCAGCCTGGTAAGCAACTACCGGTCTCAGTTCAGCCGGATTATCCATGAGTCGGGATACGCCGAACTGGTAAAGCGCCTCAAGACCAAGGTGTCGGAATTAACCCGTACCGGATGAGGAATATTCTTGCCCGGAAAGGCGGAGAGGGGTCCCAGGCGTCATTCCGGGCGTTTACCGTCGGTTCCGGAGCCGGGGCCTGACCTGCGCCGCAGAATCCGGCTCCGGTGCCCTCTTCACCCTGACCCGCGGTAAACCTTGCCCCCCATGAATCCCGAACCGGTCCCCACTCCCCGTTATGCCGTCCTGCTCTTAATCTGCTGTGGGGTGGTTCTCGGGTGCTACTTCGGCACCTACATGCGTTTCCCGGTGGTGCCGCTCTACGCCCAAGAATTGGGCGCCGATACGGTTATGGTGGGCCTGATCAACGCCGCCTTTCTCCTGTCCGCCGGGGCCCTGTCCCTGCCCTTGGGTCTGGTTGTCCACCGCCTGGGCATGAAGCTGCTGGCCGGGGTGGGACTGCTGATCCTGGGCGTCTCTTCATTTCTCCTGGCCGTCAGTTCGACGCCGCACCAGCTCTTCTGGATCTACCTGTTTTCCGGCGCCGGGCTGGCCGCCTTCGGCCCCACCACCATGTCATACGTGGCCGGCATCTCGCCGCCCACCCACCTGGGCCGGTCCTATGGCTGGTACACCACGGCGCTCTATGTCGGCATGGGCCTGGGGCCGGCAGCCGGGGGCTTCGTGGCCGAGGCCTGGGGTTTTACCCCGGTGTTCATCCTGTCGGGGCTCAGTATCTTCGTGACCTTCTGGATCATGTTCTTTTTCCTGCCCCGGGCCCGCCACGTTATGCCCGCCAGCCCCAGCCAACCCGCCATGGGAGTCGCCTTAATCCGGGAAGTCGGTAAAAACCTGCCGTTGTTGGGCACCTGGCTGGCCACCGCCGGGGGCTGTTTCGGGATAGGCGTCTTCATCACCTTCCTGCCCCTGCATGCCCACGCGCAGGGGCTGACCTACGGGCAGATCGGGCTGGTCTTTGCCGTCCAGGGCTTGATGAACGCCGTCTCCCGCCTCCCCTTCGGACACCTGAGCGACCGGGTGAAACGCCGCGCCCTCCTGGTGGTCTGGGGGCTACTCGGGGTCGCCGCCTCTCTGGCCGGATACGCGGTTTCCCGGCGGGCGCTCCATTTCATCCTCTGTGCTGCGGCCATGGGAATCAGTATGGGCCTTACCTTCACGTCCGTGGCGGCCCTCTGCGTCGAAACCGTCACCCCCGAACACCGCGCCATCGCCATGGGCGGTTATAACTCCGCCATCTACCTGGGCATGATGGTCAGCGCCGCCGGCCTGGGACCCATCATCGCCCTCATCGGTTATCAGGACGGCTTTCTCCTGACCACGCTCATCACCGTCCTGATTACCGGGATTGCCTTTCTGCTCATGAAAAATTTCTCCCCGCCCCCGATGGAACTGCCGGGTGCAGTCTCGCATCCCGGGGAGCACGGCTGATCCCAACCCGGCTTCGACGCTCGTCCGGAAAACTTAGACGGGTGAAATTTTCCGCTGATCACGTATAATTTATTGAATTTTAGGGTCGCTGGATTCTCTGGTTAGGTTTAGGGAAAGGTGAGGATTACGCGGCCCGCCTGAAGCCGCCGTGAGGATTTCGGCTACGCTGGGACAGCCGGCCCGGGGACCGGGAAAAGAGAGGAACAACGTATGTCTCAAAACAAGGCGAGGGAAAGCTACGGATTGCGGGTTTTCTGCCTGATCCTGGCCTTAAGCTGCATTATGGGAGGGTCCGCAGCCCTGGCTGCCGGCCCCGCGGATGAGATCAAAAGCCTGATTAACGAAGTGCAGGCCATTCTCGACAATCCGGCCCTGCAGGCGCCGGACCAGCGGGCCCGGAAGGTCGACCTGGTGGAGCAGGCCGCGGCCCGCCATTTCAACTACCGGGAAATGGCCCGTCGGTGCCTGGGGGAAACCTGGAATTCCCTCAACCAGGGCCAGCAAAACGAGTTCGTGAAGAATTTCAGCGGCCTCTTGAAGGCCTCCTTTGCCTGCCGCCTGGACGGATTCACCAAGGCCAGGGTGACCTATCAGCCGGAAATCCTCAAACCTGATCACGCCGAGGTGCCCATCATCATCCTGCGCCCCAACGACAAGATTCCCGTCAGCTTTCGGATGCTCAAGGAGACCCAGGGCTGGATGATTTACGACCTGCTGATCGAAGGGGTCAGCCTGGCGGACAACTATAAAGCCCAGTTCGCCCGGGTCATTCAGGGAGGTTCGTTTCAAGACCTGCTCAAAGTCCTCCAGGCCAGGATGGCCGAGGAGTGTAAGTAATACCAGCGAGCAATCAAGAGATTATTGCGTTTGCCAGAAATTCCTTACGGTTGGAGGTTCTCAAATCCCCCTAAATCCCCCTTTTTCAAAGGGGGACTTTAACAGCAATTTCTTGTAGTTCCCCCCCTTTGTTAAAGGGGGGCAGGGGGGATTATAAGGATTCCCGTATTGGAAAAAACTTTTAGCAATTGCTATATTTGTCATTCTGAGCGCCGCGAAGAATCTCTTTTAAAGCCGCCGAGATTCTTCACTCTGCTATGCTCCGTTCAGAATGACATGAATGAATTTTAATAGTTTTTTGTTTAGAACTTCGCATGACACGTTTTAGACCTGGCCAAACTCCAGCGGCGTGTCCTTGCGGTAGGCCAGGGCCTGGCAGGAGGCGATGCGGCCCCCCCGGGGGTCGGTCACCTCGATGAAATAGGTGGCGGTGCGGCGGCCGGCGTGGAGTTCTGTGGTCGCGGCGGTGAGGCGTTCCCCCATCTTGGCCGCGGCGTGGAAGGTAAGGTTCATGTTGAGGGCCACCGCCACCGTGCCGTGGCCGTTCACCGCCGCCTGGAAGGCCTCATCCACCAAGGCGAAGATGGCCGAGCCGTGGACCATCCCCAGGATATTGGCCATCTTGGGCCGGCAGACCATGCTCACCTTGGCCCGCCCCGGCCCCACCTCTTCCAGTTCCAACTCCCAAAACCGGCTGATCTCCTGGGTCGCCACCCGCTCCTTGAATGCCGCCAGAAAGGTTTCATCAACTTTGGTCATGTTCTCCCCCCGTGAGTTATTCAGCCTTTTGCACGAGTGACTTTCTCTGGAAATTCCCTCAATCTATCCCGGGGAAACTGGTAGCACAGGCTTTCCAGCCTGTGCCGACACAGGATTCCGTCTGAAGGCAGCCATCCTGATGTGCTGTATAAACAAGCATAGAAAACTGAGGGTCATTCATGTGGCGCCGATTTCACCGCGACAGGCACAGGCTGGAAAGCCTGTGCTACCGGTTGAAGACAAATTTTGCAAGTGCTTTGATTGTTTCCTATTTTCCGTCTCCGGTCTTCGATCTTCCCGGCTTTTGCTTAAAGCTGACCGCTGATAGCTGACCGCTGATAGCTCTCTTCATAAATCTCCGGAAACTGATTTTTCCAGCGCCGGTGGAGCCAGAGCCACTGTTCCGGGCAGGTCCGGACCCAGGCCTCGATAACTCGGCTCTGGAGTTCCAGGTGGCGTTGGATGTCAGCCTGGGGATCGGAGGTTTTCATCAGGGGCAGCGGCGGCAAGATCACCATGAGGTGGCGTCCGTCCGCCAGCCGCCGGGACAGGGTGGGCAGGACCGGCACCCCCCGCCGGGCCAGGAGGGCCGCCACCGGGGTGGTGCGGGCCGGATGGCCGAAAAAGTCCACCAGGAGGCCGCCCGCAGTGGTGGTGTTCTGGTCGATGACAATCCCCACCGGGCGGTTGGCCCGCAGGTGCCCCATAATCCCCTTCATGCCCTTCTGCTTACCCACCATGAAGTTGCCGCCCCGCTGCCGGAGATTCCTGGCCAACCGGGCTGCCCAAGGGTTGTCCAGCTCCCGGCCCACTACCACCCCGGGCCGGCAGAGCAGTCCATAGCCCATGACGGTGTACTCCCAGTTGCCGGCATGGGCGGCGATGGCCACCGCGCCCCGCCCCTGGGCCAGGGCGGCCTCCATATGCTCCTCCCCCAGGATGATGACCTTGCGGCGGATCAGCGGCAGGGGGGCCAGGAGCAATTCGAGCATTTCCCAGGCAAAGCGCACGAAATGGCAAAAGACCCGCCGGGCCAGGCGCTCGCGCTCACCGGGGCTGAGGTCGCCGCCGTAGGCAAACTCCAGGTTGGCCAGGGTGATCCGCCGGTGCCGCCGGTCCAGGCGGTACCAGAGCTCGGCCAGGTTCCGCACCAGCCAGTCGCCGGTATGAGCCATAATTCCCCATTGTCGGCGTTTTTTAGGCGCCCCTGCCGGCGCGGTCACGGTTTCACCTCGGAGGGTACGATGGCCGGTTCCGCCCCAGCCGAGGTCCGGGCTCGCGGCTGGACCGGAAGCGGCTGACGCCGGCCATAGAGCCGCACCGCCTCCTCGCCCACCAGGGCGGCAATCCGGGCCATGAGAAGCCGGGCCGCCACCTCCTTGCCGCCGTGATAAACCGTGTAGCGGCCCCAGTACCAGGGATTGGCATAATTAATTGCGGTCCAGCCCCACCGCACCGCTTTGTCCAGATGATGGCGCTTGATGAAGGCATAGCCCCAATGGTTCTTGACGCTTTGATACATCTCGTGATAGCGCACCACCGTGCCCAACTCCACATCCTTAAAGGGGCGCATGGGCATGGTGTCCAGCCAGGCGGCCAGGCGGGCGCCCACCCGGTTATGGAGCGCCACCAGGCCCGCCAGGGAGGCCTTGAGTTCCGGCCGGTCGTCGTCGGGATAGTAAGCCCCGGCGATCTCCTTGATCAACTCCAGGGACATTTCGTTGATGGCCTTGAAGGAAATGGCGGTGCCCGGCAACCATTTGAGCAGGTAGTGGCGGCGGTAACTGCGGATGATCGCCAGGGCCGCCCGGTCTTCGGCGCGAGCGTCCGGCAGGGTAATCATGACCCCGTCAGGGTCCCCCTCCTGCCGCAACAGGTCACGGATGACCTGATGCCTGGTCCAGATGCGGACCGCCAGCAATGATGCCCCCCAGAGCGCCAGCAGCGCCCCGATGGCCAGGAAAAACCAGTGATAAGCCAGGGAGAAATTCATGGCCGGGGCGAGGCGGCTTCGGATTCTCGGGGCAAGGGCGCCAAGCGCCAGCCGTTAACGGCGAGGGCGGCCTGGATGCAGTTCATCCCCTCCCCTCCTCTTCCCGCCTGAGGCGCAACACCTCATACACCGCCTCAATCTCGGCGGCCATCTGTTCCATGGAAAACTTCTCGATCACCAACTCCCGCCCCCGGCGCCCCAAGGCCCGGCGATAATCCGGGTCTGCCATCAACCGGCCCATGGCCTGGGCCAGAGACCGGGTATCCCGGGGGGGCACCAGCAGGCCGGTTTCCGCGTCGAGGATCACCTCCGGAATGCCGCCCACGTCGGTGCCCACCACTGGCCGGGCCATGGCCAGGGCCTGGAGCAGGGACTGGGGCACCCCTTCGTTGGCATAGGACGCCAGAACCTTCACATCCATCAGGGCAAACCACGGCGCCACCTGGTCCCGAAACCCCGCCAGGCGCACCCGGTGCTGCAACCCTAACTGGGCAATTTTCTCTTCGATCACCACCCGGTAGGGACCCTCCCCCACCAGGAGGAGAAAGGCCCGGGCGCCTTGTTGGAGCAGCGCATGGAAGGCCTCCAGGAGATCGAGGTGCCCCTTCCAGGAGCGCAGCACCGCCACGCTGCCGAAGATGAAGGCATCAGCGGGTATCTGGAACTGGGCCAGCAACTCCCGGCTTTTTTCCTGGGGGGGCAAACTCCGCCAGTTCCACCCCGGTGGGAATGGAAAAGATGCGGCGAGCCGGCACCCCCAGGCGCTCTATGAGCAAATCCTTGGTGACCTTTCCGGTGGTGATGATGGCCGCCGGGGTCTGGTAGAGCCACCGGGTAGGCCGGTTATCCCGGACCAGGGTGGACAGATGCCGGGTCCGCACCAGCAGGGGCCGGTTCCGCAAGCTCCGCCAGGCCAGGGTCCCCACCCAGGAATCCAGGGAACTATGGGTGTTCAGGATGTCCACCGCCGCCCGGCTCAGGACCCGGCGCAGCCCGACCCAGGACCCCAGATTTTTCCTCCCGCCGAAAACCAGGGGCGTCACCGGAAAATTATGCAGTTGGACCCGTTGGTACAACTCTCCCCGGGGATCACAGACAAAGGCCGTCCGGTGGCCCCGCCGGCGCATGGCCAGGGCCTCCACGAGAATGCGCCGCTCCTGTCCGCCCCAGCCCAGGGAGGCCTCGGTTTGCAGGATAGCTAAAGATTTTTTGGACGGTTTAACCGGCATGGAGGCTTCCTATCCTTAGTCACGTAAACTTTTCGGCGCCCAGCCGCCCTCAATGCGGTTGCCCCGGCGCCAGAGGTCAAGGTAGAGCTCTTCCAGCTTTTGCAGCATGGCCTCTATGGAGTACCGCGCCGCCACGGTGCGGCGGGCTGCCTCCCCCAGGCGCTGGCGCGCCTCCGGGTGGCGGTGCAACTCCAGGATGGCCCGGGCCAGGGCCTCGGGGTCGCCGGGGGCCACCAGGCAGCCGTTGACGCCGTCTTCGATGGCCTCCTGGGAACCGCTCACCCGGGTGGCCACTACCGGCAGGCCCGCGCCCATGGCCTTCAACAGCGCCAGGGGCAGACCCTCCCACAGGGAGGGGTGCACAAAGATATCCAGGGCGCGGAAAATTTCCGGCAGATCCCGCCGGGTGCCCAGGAACCTCACCGTGTTCGCCAATTTTAGCTCCCGGACCTGGCGCTTAAGCTTCTCCTCCTCCCGGCCTTCCCCGACGATAAGCACCACCAGGTCCGAAATCTGTTTTTGTAGTGCCGGCAGGGCCGCCAGCAGATATCCATGGCCTTTCTGCTCTTCCAGACGGCCCACCGCGCCCAAGACCAGGTCCGCGCCTGACAATCCCAACCGCTCCCGGGCCTCCTGCCGGCTCAGGCGCGGGGTGAGTTCGGCCAGGGGAATGCCGTAGGGCATCAACAGCAGGCGGGAGGCCGGCACCCCGTCGTACCGGCGCACATCGGCCCACACCTGGGCGCTTCCCACCAGCACCCGGTCCGTGGCCCACCCCAGGAGGAAATTCCACATCCGCCGGTGAAATTTGACCCGGGTGTAGGAATTGTGCACCGCCGCCACCACCCCGGGCAAATCCAACCCCAGCGCCCCCAGGCGGCCATAAAGGTTGGGATGATAGAGGTGGGTGTGGAGGATGTCCGGCCGCCCGGCTTTGAGCCGGCGCCGCACCGCGGCCACGAGCCGCCAGGTGGAAGTCCGTTTAATATCCAGCCCCAGGCTGGCCACCTCATAGCCCCGGGCCCGAAGTTCCTGGCCCACGGGGCCGGGCGGGCCGAGGGTGGCCACCGAGATTGCGAACCGCTGGGGGTCGAGGCCCTGGACGATGGCGGCCACAAGATCTTCCGCACCCCCAACCGGCATGGTCGCCAGCAGATGGAGCACCTTAAGGCGCCGGGCCGGGAGCCCCGATGGCGCCGGAACCTGACCGGCAAGAGGCCGATTTCGCTTCCGCCACACGGCTATGGTGAGTTCCCTATCCTTTCCGGCGGCTAACGGCGCCAAAGGTATCCTCGCCGCCAGGTTGCCTGCTGCCCGCCCTGACACGGTCCGCCTCGGTTGCCATTATACCAGAACTTCTGTTAAAAATGGTATATTTGCATGGTTGATGATGGCGCCGCACCCTCCCTGCCCCGCCGGGATCAGGGAGAGATGCACCAAATCTCAGCGGCGGCCACAGAAATATGCGGCGGAAAGACTTGACAGGCCGCCACGCTTTTGTTAACTAATTATCTGCACGTGGGGCTGTAGCTCAGCTGGAAGAGCACTTGAATGGCATTCAAGGGGTCAGGGGTTCAAATCCCCTCAGCTCCACCACCAAAAGCCAATAATTACGAGGGGTTGACAGCGCAGAGTTTGTCAGCCCCTTTTCCTTTGGGGCCAATGTTTACCATTTGTTTACCACTCGGTAAATCATTAAGCAGGTTTACCGAGTCTCTCAGGTGCTCATGGGAAAGGTGGGCATAGCGCATGGTCATCTTTAAATCCGCATGGCCTAGGAGCTCCTGCACCGCCTTTAAGCTGGCGCCCCGCATTACCAGCCGGGAAGCAAAAGTGTGCCTCAGATCGTGAAAACGGAAAGCCTCTATCCCGGCACGCCGGCACGCTGAGGTAAAAGACCGCTTCACCGCATAGAACCGCCGGCCCTGGGAGTCGCAAAATACAAACTCGGATTTAAGCTGATTCCCCCGCCTCACTTCCTTGAGCACTTCAGCCAGCCGGTCATTAACCGGGATTTGGCGCCCCTTGCCGCTCTTTACCATCGCAGCCTCAAGGTATATGAAGCCGTTACTGATTTGCTCCCATTTCAGGGAAAGCAGTTCTCCCCGTCTCATGCCGGTGAGCAGGGCGGTTTCTACCAGGGGCCGCAGGTGGGGAGAATGGGTTTTCAAATCGTCACAGGCTTGCAGGAGGGCCACGATTTCCGGCTCAGCAAGAAACCTAAGCCTTTGGTTATTCTCCTTGAACATGAGCCGCTTCCCTTTCAAGGGGGAAGTTTCCAGCATTTCCCATTCCACGGCCTTGCTCAGCATGTGACCGATCAAAGCCATTTCCCGGTTGACGCTGGCATCGGTCCGGGGCTTGCTCCCGTTGGCCGGCGTTGCCTTGCGCTTATTCCGGTAAGTTTCAAGGTCAAGATAAGTGATCTGAGAAAGGCGCTTCTCCCCAAAGTGGTCTTTCACTTTGGCTAGCAGATACCGTTTGCTGGTGTGGAAAGCCCGTTGGGTTCCGAAATTTTCCGCATACTTTTCCGCCAGTTCATTGAAAGTAACCTGGGTTTCACGCTTTACGTCAAAAACGTCATGGTACCGCTCCTCTCGCTTGGCCACCGTCACCTTGCCAAGGTAGGCTTCGGCGTCGGCCTTCTTGGGGAAACACTTCATTATCCGCTTCCCCTCGGGGTCCCGGTAGTCCACTTGCCAGGAGACGCCCTGTTGGTTTACACGCTTACGAATAGCCATGGTTCATCCCTCCCTTGATCCTTCTGGCGTTCCTGCACCCTTGCTGGCAAATCCATCTTTGCTGCCTCCTTCTTTCATTCGATTTTCCAAAGCCTCTAGGGCCATGGGCAGCAGAAAGGGAATCTTCCTTACTCCTGTCTCCCACCTGGCGATTGTCACCTGGTAGGTGCCCAGCATCTTGGCCAGACCCACTTGGGTAATCGACCACCTCTTCCGCCATATTCTTAAATCACTTCCAATCATGGTTTTCAATATATTACCATTGGTTATATATTGTCAAGGAATAAATTAAGGAATAATCCCTAATCTATTTTTGCGGTTAAGATGCCCCCCCTGCTAAAGCTGCTAATCTTGCTAATTTCTGGCCACATGGAGGCTCCCGGAGGATCATATACATAGGAAAACTGTGGCGGAGACGTCGTTTTTAGCCATGTGTCATCACCTCCCCCCAAGTCTTTGGCACCGGCACGTTCCGGCCCTGGTTCCGGGGGAAGGAACTGCCAGACCAACCAATGGCGGTGACCAGC
>Ga0351910_1060_pt2:0-27500 | contig 36767 bp, 33 predicted proteins | sample TotcelHT113001L5_FD_206860 | JGI IMG/M metagenome (GOLD analysis project Ga0351910, IMG submission 206860) | Enriched cells from coal bed in the Powder River Basin, Montana, United States - Total cells T11 rep1 HSBNCT.T11.300.1.L5 ...
GCTATGCGCTGAACGAAGTGAAACGCGTGTTTGGGGGCTAAACGACCGGTCGGTCATGCCGGCGATATAATCGGCGACCACCACCGCACGATCGGCGTTCTGCAGCGGGATTGCCTGCGCCGCCCATTCCGCCGGCATCAGCTCCGGGCGCTCAAAAAACGCCGGAAACAGCCGGGAAATCGCGTCGCGCGCGCGCTCCCAGACGCCCAAGACCTTCTCGTGCCGATACATGTTGGCGAAGAGGAAGGCCTTGATCTCGCGCTGGGCCTCGGCCATCGGCGGCGACAGGCCGACGAGAGTTTCGCCCGCTCGCCGCACATCGTCGGCGCTCACCGGCGCGAGCCGCGCGATCCGGCGCTGCGATTCGCCGATCGCATCCTCGACGAAGGCGGTGATGACCCGGCGCACCAGCTCGTGAATGACGCGCGCCCGTTCGAGGCCGGGATGTTCGTGGCGGACATGCGCGAGCACGCCGGCGATGAAAGGCGTTCGCGCAATGTCGTCGAGCGAAAACAGTTCGGCGCGCAGGCCGTCGTCGATGTCATGGCCGATATAGGCGATGTCGTCGGCCTGAGCCGCGGCCTGCGCCTCGACGCTGGCGAATGTATCGAGGCCGAGCGGAAAGGTCGCGTCGAAAGCCGCGATGTAGCGCGGCAGTGGACGAACACCCGCCACGCCAGCAGGCTCTTCATCTTGAGGAGCGGCCCGCAAGTCGGGTTTACCCGACTTGCGAAATTGAATGTCGATCTCGGGCAAGCCCGAGATCGAAGGCGGCGTCTCGAAGGACGAGGCGCCGTGCGCTTCGGACTCGGCGCTCTCCCTCTTCCTTCGAGACGCCAGCGTCGCTCGCTCCTCAGGATGAGGGAAAGGCAGATCGGGATCTGCATCGCGCTTCAAGAGCGGCCCATTGTGCTTGACGATGCCTTCCAGCGTCTCCCAGGTCAGATCGAGACCGTCGTAGCGCGCGTAACGGCGCTCCAGCAGCGTCACGACGCGCAGCGCCTGAGCGTTGTGATCGAACCCGCCGTAGGGCGCCATGCAGGCCTCGAGCGCGCCCTCGCCCGCGTGGCCGAACGGCGTATGGCCGAGGTCATGAGCGAGCGCCACGGCCTCGGCCAGATCCTCGTCGCAGCGCAAAGCGCGGGCGAGCGCGCGGGCGATCTGCCCGACCTCGATCGTATGGGTCAGGCGGGTTCGGAAATGATCGCCGTCGAGGGGCACGAAGACCTGGGTCTTATGCGCGAGCCGGCGAAAGGCGGTGCAGTGGATGATTCGGTCGCGATCGCGCTGGAATTCGCTGCGCGTCGGCGAGGGCGCCTCTGCGTAGAGCCGGCCGCGCGAGCGCGCGGCGTCGCTGGCGTATGCCGCGAGAGGGCCGCGAACCGCCATATGCGCGCCTTTCATTGAAACGCCTCAGGTTTGGACCTATCTTGCAGCAGAGAGCATATCCCGCAAACGGCCGGGCCGCCGTAGAATGGGATATGCCGAATTTCGGATTTCGGGCGAGTTTCTTTCGATCGGGCGTCCGCCCGCAGTAACTCGCGACGGCCCGCGCAGGCAAGTGACGGAGAAACGGATGACGACGGCGGCAAGCGATATCGCGCTCACCGATCAGGCGGCGCGGCGCATTCACGCGATTCTCGCCAATGAGTCGCCCGGCGCGGTGTTTCGCGTTTCAGTCGAGGGCGGCGGCTGCTCCGGCTTCCAATATCATTTCGCGGTGGATTCCGCCCCGGGCGCGGAGGACGCGCTCCTTGAGCACGCCGGCGCCCGGGTTGCGATCGACCCCGCGTCCATTGGCTTTCTCGCCGGCGCCAGCATCGACTTTGTCGACGATCTTATGGGACAGTCCTTCCGCGTCGTTAATCCCAACGCCGTCTCCTCCTGCGGCTGCGGCACCAGCTTTTCGGTCTGACGCCACAGTCGCGTTGCAAGCGTGCGTCACGCTGCTGCGGGATCATTTTGCGGCGACCGCTCGGCGCCATCTTGGGAGTCTCAGCCTTGGACGCTCTCTTCATTGGCCATGCCTATATCGACGTCACCATGCGCGCCGAGCGCATGCCCTCGGGCGACCAGAAGGCGTTAGCGCGCGACTATGCGGTGAGTTTCGGCGGCAACGCCGTCACCGCCGGCTTCGCCTGCGCCAAGCTCGGCCATCCCGTCGATCTCTTGACCACGCTCGCGCCCGACTGGCTCGGCCACATGTTCATGGACATGGCCCATACTTACGCGATCGATGTCCATCCGCGACGGGTGGCGCGCTCGTCGCTGTCGTTCGTCTGGCCCAATGACGGCAAGCGAGCGATCCTGCGCGCGCGCGACGACGCTTATCTGCAGGGCGTGCCGCGCCTCGACATTTCGGAAACGCGGCTTCTGCATCTCGACGGGCATATGGCCGACGCCGCGCTCCATTACGCGAAGGGGGCTCGGGGGCGCGGCGCTCTCGTCTCGCTTGACGGCGGCGCGCTGCGGCCCTGCATCGAGGAGCTGACGGGTTACGTCGACGTCGCGGTGGTGGCCGAAAAGCTCTGCGAGCAGATGTCGATGTCGGAGCTCGACATGCTCGGCTGGCTGAAATCCAAGGGCTGCCGGATCGGCGGGGTGACGACCGGCGAAAAGGGCATGTTGTGGTACGACGAGGATGGCGAGATTTCGCAGATGCCCTCGCTCTCCGTGCCGCACGAGCGCATCGTCGATACGTCCGGCGCCGGCGACGTCTTTCACGGCGCCTATTGCGCCTCCTATCTCGAGCGGCCGGACGCGCCCTGGCGAGAACACTTTGAATTCGCCCGCGCCGCGTCGGCGCACAAAATCCAGCATCTCGGCAATGAGGCGGGGCTGCCCTCGCCCGACGACGTCGCGGCGGCGCTCGCGGCCTTTGCGCCGGCGGACGCGCTCAGCCCGGTGTGAGCCCATCCGTCGCGGCCACCCATCCGCACGAACGACGCCGACACTTATGCACGACGGAGTCGCCGAGGCGGGCTTGGCAAACCGCCGCCCGCCTTGTATACGCGGGACCGCATTCCCCGATAGCTCAGCTGGTAGAGCACGCGACTGTTAATCGCTAGGTCGTAGGTTCGAGTCCTACTCGGGGAGCCATCTCGGAACGAAATTGCGAACGCCATGCGTGAATGCGGCCGCCTCCCGCTATGTGCGGCAAGCCGGCGCCGTCATTCCGGCCCTCGTCTCTGACATACGTTCCGATCTTCCCGGCAGATTACCGCACAAGTGACCGAAAGCATCTATGACGCCGACGGGAAATTTCAGACTGATCCCGCAAGCAGTCGCTACCGAATTCATGTCCCCTGTAGCAGGTCGGGCAGTCTCGCCAGCGTTCGGGGCCAGAACTAGGTCGCAAAATAATTTCCTCTTTGAGCAAAAGCATCGCCGGACGCTTCGGCATGTTTGCGAGCCGCATGCCTTTGTTTCACTCGTTTAGAACGAGTTTTGCCAAGACATTGGTTTAACTGTATTTTTTCAGCACCAGAGTTCCGCAAGAAAGAGCTTGCCTCTGCCTTCGGAGGGGTTTTTGAACACGACCGAGTGAATTTAAGCTGCGCGAATTATGCAAGCATGAACACAGGCGATTCGAAATCAGGGCTGCAAAAATGAATGCCAATCGATCGAGCGAACCACGTTTCAACATCGTCATCTGGAAGGGCGCGAAGCAACTCGGAACGCTGCGAGATCGCGACGCCAGCCGGGCGCTCAGCAATTTCGGCGGCGTCGTGGCGCGCTACAAAAACTCCACCGACAATCACCGGGTCGAGCTTTACGACGGAGAGAACCTGATCGAGGCCTGGTCGAGCGACGACGGAAACAAGGCTGCTGCTTCCGTAGAGGCGCCCGTCCCGGCCAGCGGAAAAATTCATCGCGAGGGCGAGTGGGTCCGGCGGGCGATCCCTTGTCAGCTCGTGCCATCGCGTTCGGCGAAAGGTGAGCCAGCGTGAGAAAGTGGCAGATTCTCACGTCTCTCATGCGCCGCCGTGCTTCCGCTTCCGGGATCCGCTCGCCGGCGGATCCTCGGCGAAGTAACGCCGGAGGGCAAAAAACTCGGTCGTCGCCGGCCCAAAGGCATTGGCTCGGCCGCGGCCGCCAATTATTGATGAGACCCATTTTGCAGAGAGAAACAGGGAGGTTCGCATGGCGCGCTTTAAGAACGCTGGGTTGGTATTTGGCCTGATGGTCGGCTTTGCTCTCACTGCTCAAGCAGCGAGAGCCCAAAATCCTATTTCAGAGCTTGCCTCTGGAGTGAATCGCGTGGGGGCCGAGGCGGGCCTGGCGGTTACGAACGTGCTCAACAACGTGACGGGAAAGACTACTTCTATGCCGGTCGCCCCTTCACCGGCTCCCGCGATGCCGAGATCGGCTGGTGTCGTCCATCATCATCACCACCCTCATCATAATCTTCACCATCATCATCGCCATCACTCGTGAATCGGGCGGCGGGGTTCTCAGCTCCGCCAGTTCGACGCAGGAATTCCGCCTCGCCGGTTAGGCGCGGCGTGACGCGAATGAAATCCCCGCCCTAGGCTCTGCCCTGCGCATCCGTAGGCTCGGTCCCGATGCGCAGGCCTGGCGCCCGGCTTGCCTTCCGGCAGACAGCAGAGCCGCTTCCAAAACTTCAATTTTTCGAAGGCGAACGCCTGCCGGCATCGGGGCGTCGCGCCCCTCCCAAGTGATGGAGGCGGCCCGCGGGCTGATTTCAACGAGCCCGGCGCCTTCGCCCCCCGGGAGATGGCGGCAGCAACCGTTTTTTGATGCGGTGGTCGGCCAGCAAGCACATCCTTTGACGGCGCATCAATTGGTTCGAGCAAGCGCGAAGTGTTGCCATTTGCTGGAGCAAGACAATGTTTGCAGTATTGAGCCTGAGTTCGTCGGGCATTGAAAATCCGAGAGGGCCCGATGATGGCCATTCTGAACAGAAAAACTCTAGAGACGGCGCAGCTCTTGGCGGGCGCGGCTCTCCTTGTCGTCCTCGGCCTCCCCTCCATCGGACGCGCGCCAAGCGCCGCTTGGGCTTTGGAAGCGGGATATTATGAGCCGCAACAGATTGCTCGACGAGAATATCGCCATCACGGCGTCCGCCGTTCGCTGTCCGAAGATGGAGCTCAGGAAGAAGCCCCAAAAGACGTGAGCTCAGCAAGCAGCAGCGGGGCTCTGGCGGCGGCGCTGGCCGCCTGCGACTCGAATGGAACGGCAAGCTTAACGTTGCCAGGCGCCAAGGGCGCGATCAGATTGGACAGCTGCTATCGCGGGCGCGAGCAATTCGTTTGCAGCCTTAATACGCTCTTGGATGAAGCCAAAAAGCTCAACAACGAGTACGGACACATCATCGAGGCCAAATATCTCGCGGTCGGCAATGTCGATGCGATCTGTCGCATCAGGCCCGACGCGCTTTCGGCGGATTTGACAAAGGCGGGCACTTTCGGCGCGAGATTTAAGGACTTGAGGACCGAATACGACCGGCGCATCAGTTGCGCCATGAAAGTCGAGCAGAACCTGAAACAGGTGAATCTGAGCGATATGCCCCACTCGGCGGACATACTGAAGTCGATGAACGACACGCTTGAGGCTGACTTGAAGGATGTCGCCGCCACGCGGCAACAGATTTTCGATCTCAACGAGAAAATGCAGGCCTCGCAGAAGGCCATCGTAACGATCGAAAAGCTTCGTCCAACGATGTGTCTCTCGACATCGGTCCCAACAACCGCCGAGCGCGCGGAAAAACCTGTGGGCGGAGGCCCGTAGGCGAGGACGCCCCGCAGTTGGCCTTTAGAAGATGGACGACCTCGCCGGCTTGGAGATACGCCGGCCTAGTCCCCACCACGTAGCTCCCCTTGCCTTCGGCGTTCCTTCGCGACTGACCGTCTGTCCGGTCTCGCGCGCGCCGTCATCGAGTTGAGGAGCGACCAGACGCTTCATCATGGCGGCGTCCGGGTATATCGACTTGTTTCTCGAGATGCTCCCATCGACCAAGGATTTCGAGGCGAGGACGCCGTTGGCGACGCCAATGAAATTCGTATTGCGGGCCGCGATTTCAGGCAGCAGAAGAAAGTCGATGAATTTGTATGCTTCTTCGACATGTGGAGCGTCCATCGGTATGACGAGATTGTCGAGTCGAATAGGAGCGCCCTCTCGGGGGATGAAAAAGTCGATCTCGACGAATTCCTTCACCATGCCGGCTGTGTAGCGGGCGCGCAGGCTATCCAGGGAAAAGCCGACCGCGACGCAGACGTCGCCGTTGACCAGCGCGTTGACATAGTCGCGAGAGTCGAGACGTTTGCTGTCGCGCCGGACGGCGGTCAAAAGCTCGGCGGCGCGGAGGCCGTCCGTGCGTCGATCCAAGCCTGGCGAAAGTCGCCAGTTGGACCAAAGATATTGCAGCGCAGCTGAAGATAAATCCTCAGGACTGTCTAAGATTCCGACCCCGCATGTCGACAATTTCTTCAAATTTTTCTGCTGGAAAAGTAAGCCCCATGAGTCGAACGAGAAATCCGCCAACGGCGAGGCCCTGCCCATGAGTTTCCTGCCCATGAGTTCTCTGCCCATGAGCTCCCGGGCCTTGCCGACGTCGTAGGCGATCCCCATCGCGAACCACGCATAATTGACCGCGTGTTCGTTCCCGGGGTCATAGGTGGCAAGGCGCTCCATAATCTCTGGCCAAAGATTGACGGCGTTGGGAAGCTTGCTCTTGTCGAGCTTCTGATAGAGGCCTCTGGCGATCTGCTTTCGCAACACGCCACTCGAGACGATCACGACGTCAAAAGCCCGGTTCCCAGGCTGAAGCGTTGTTTCTAAGCTCTCGTCAGAACTGTAGCTTTCGTATGTCACCTCAATGCCGGTCGTCCGGGTGAAATCTCTCAGCACACGAGGATCGACGTAGTCGCCCCAGCCCAAAACGTTGACCATCCTTTCTTGGCTGATAGCGGGAAGGATGCAGCAAGAGAACGACAACGCGATGCTGCTCAGCGCGACTCTAAGCACGCTTGTGGGATTCATTGGGGAACGCTCTGATCTTCCTGTCGAGAACCCCATGGCGGGCGTCTTGCAACCAAATATCTATGCGCCGCTGCCGTCGCGGCAATGCGCAAACAGAATCTCTCTATCCGGATGCCGGATGATCGCCAGTTTTTCATCAAAGTGAAGCTGAGCCGCGCGCCGGCGCGCGCCAAGCAAAACGCCTCGCCGCCACTTCTGCAGTCGGGGCGACTCAGCGCATGCAGGCCGAACGCTTGACCCGAAGGGACGAGACTGACATCAACTCGCCAAACCGCGAGAGACGCCCGAATTGAGGAGCGCGCGTTCATGCGATCGCGCCAAATTTCACCGAAAAAAGCCTCGCCGCGTCGGCCGCTACGCGTGCGCTATCGCCACTGGGTTTTCAGACTCCCATTCGTGCGCAATTATCGCGGAATGGTGATTGGACGCACGATCCTCTTTAAGGGCGACGAGTCGGAGGTCTCACGGACGCTCTTTCGGCATGAACTCATTCACCAGGAGCAGATCGATCGGCACGGGATCGCGCGTTTCTATCTGATCTATTTTCGCGACTATCTTTCGAACCTTTGGCGCTTGCGCAATCACGACGCCGCCTACCGCAATATTCCGTTCGAAAAAGAAGCTTTCGAACGCCAAAGCGAAGTCGGAAGAGACCTGGATGACGATCGGCGGACGTGATCGCAATGTCATTGCTCATAATAGACAATCAGGCGGTAGCCCCTCCGCAGCCCACGCCTTTCAAAGCGACTCACTGCTTCTCCAACCAAACTTGATCAAATTTGGTCTGGCTTGAGCCAAAAAGGCCTATGTGTTACCAAACTCGCATGCTTTATCTATCCGATAGAATTATCAGCGGTTCGTTCGCAGATTCTCTGCTCAAATGGCTTCCGGCCACTCTTAAAGCCTCGATTTCATCCAGGCTTGAAGAAATCGTCGTCAGATCTCTTGAACAGACCGAGACATGGCGACGTTGGCGCCTATTCGACGAGATTTCGGAACGGTCGAATTTGAGCCTCTTCTGCGTAGGCTCAAGTTCCGAGCATTACGTCATCAATTGTCGCGATAAACATATCAGCCGTGAGCTTTTCCTGGGAGGAGAGCAACGCGATTTCCAGAAGCTGTTGTCGTCCATCGACATCATCGCGCAAAAAGGACGTCGGCCGACCGTACTGGTCGATGTTGGCGCCAATCTGGGATCGATTTGCATTCCAGCTGTTGCGCGCGGCCACTTCGCCAGAGCTATCGCGATCGAACCACACCCACTAAATTGCAGATTGCTACGAGCAAACGCCGCATTGAATGGCGTTCAAGATCGGATCGCAATTTTTGAGATGGCCGCTGGCGCTCAGCCCGAGGAGGCGCTGGAATTGGAGTTGTCCACGGACAACTGGGGAGACCATCGCATAGCAATCGGCTCCAATGCGCAAAGCCAGTCGTCTTCGTCCTGCGAGCGGATTCAGGTGCAATCGAAGCGCCTTGATGACATCCTAAGTTTGCCGGACGTGGGCGAAGCGCTGCTTTGGATCGATGTGCAAGGCTTTGAAGGTCACGTGCTCCGCGGCGCCCGGGCGCTGCTCGAATCCAAGACGCCACTGTGCATAGAATTTTGGCCTTACGCGCTGGAGCGGTCAGGAAGCATTGAACCGCTTCTTGAAAGCGTCGCCGGATATGAAATCTTCTACGATCTCGCTCAGCCGGACCGTCGTCGTCCGATCAATGAACTTCGGTTGCTATTTGATGAAATTGGGTATGGCGAGCAGCAAACCGATATTTTGATTTTGTGAGCGCCATGGAGAGTTGGTCCCAGAGTGGTTCCATCCAAAAAGGCGTCGTGACCGCTTGATTGACGCGTCGCAATCGCATTTCCAGGCACTAATGATTGGCGGCAATCCACAAGCAGGCCGGCTCGGCCAAGCAGGAGGCATGAGTGCAGGCGCCGGAACTTGCCGTATCGCGCTGGTTCAATACGCCGACGCCGATCGCGCTCGCAGCGCTCCGCGGGCGCGTGGTCATGCTGCACGCGTTTCAAATGCTGTGTCCCGGCTGTGTCGCGCATGGCACGCCGCAAGCGCAGCGCGCGCATGCGCTGTTCCGCGAGTCCGGCCTCGCCGTCATCGGCCTGCACACGGTGTTCGAACATCACGCGGCGATGACGCCGGTGTCGCTCGAAGCCTTCATCCATGAATATCGGCTGACATTTCCCATCGGCGTCGACGAGCCCCCAGAGAGCGGGCCGATTCCCATCACCATGGCGCGCTATGCAATGCGCGGAACGCCAACAGCGATCCTGATCGGCCGCGACGGCGGCATTCGTCATCACGGCTTTGGACAAGAGGACGACATGGCGCTTGGCGCCATCATCGGAACGCTGCTCGCGGAGCGCGCGCCCTAACTATCCGGCGCGCCGTTCGATCTCCTCCATATCGGCGTCGGTCAATCCGAAATGATGGCCGATCTCATGCACGAGCACATGGGTGACGATGGCTCCGAGCGTATCTTCGCTGTCCGCCCAATAGTCGAGGATCGGCCGTCGATAGAGCCAGATCATATTCGGCTGCTCGCCCGTCTCGGAGAGATGCGCGCCCTGCGTGAGGCCGCGCCCGCGAAAGAGGCCCAGAAGATCGTATTCGCTTTCGCACTGCATATCGTCGAGCGTTTCCTCGTCGGGAAAATCCTCGACGCGGATGACGAGACCTTCGCACAAGCGCGTGAAGCTTGTCGGCAGAGTCGCATAGGCCGCATCCGCGAGCGCTTCCATATCGGCAAGCGTCGGCGGTCTTAGGCGGCTCCAGTCCTGTTCAATCATCGTCAGATCATCGCAGGCATATGCCGCCACCGCTAGGAACAATCGGCGCCACGCGGTGTTAGGCAGGATCACCATCATAGGAGCTCACTCATGAATAAGCTGTTGATCGCGGCGCTTGCGCTTGGCGCTTTCGGGTTTGCGCAATCCGCGGTGTCGGCGCCCGCCGCCTCTCCTGTGTCGGGCATGATCCAGACCAATGACGGCCTCGTGCAGAACGTGCGCGATCGTGACGGGGACTGGAAGGACCGCGGATATCATCGCGGCTGGGATCACAATCGTCGCGGGTTCTGGGGACGTGAAAACCGCTCCTGGCGCGACGACAAATGGCGCGGCGGGCACAAGCGCGACTGGGACAACGATCATCGCGGACGCGACCGCGACTAAGCGAAAGCCACTCGACGCAAGGCGTGACCCATAGGGGCGTCCGCGATGCGGGCGCCCCTTTCCTTGGCCCGGCCAGGGCGAGCCAGGGCGACGCCGCGAATCCGCGCGATCACACAGGAACAATCGGGCGCGATGCGATGTTCAGGCAGGATCATATCGGGAGGAGAAAACTCATGAATAGACTGTCGATCGCGGCGCTTGCGCTTGGCGCTTTCGGGTTCGCGCAGTCCGCAGTTGCCTCTGCGCAGTTTTTTCCTGCGCGCCTGACGCAGGCGGACCATGGTCTTATGCAGAAAGCAGATGACCGCGATCAGGGCTTGAGCGATCAAGGCTTGAGAGGCGAGCGGGGCGACTATTGGGGTCGCGGCGGCGGCGGCGATCGCATGTGGCGCGACACGCGTCCCTGGAGCGACGATCAATGGCGAAACGACCCAGATTTGGATCAGAACGCTCCGGACGACGACGACTGACGCGCTTTCAGTCGCGGCTCTCCGCTCTGCTTTTTTGCGACGCCAGCAGCGAGGTTGCGGCGTCGCTGCTTTTTGATTAGCGCCAGCCGCGCACGTCCACCAAGCGTCCGGCGACTGCCGCTGCGGCCGCCATCGCCGGGGAGACGAGGTGGGTTCGGCCCTTAAAGCCCTGTCGTCCCTCGAAATTGCGATTGGACGTCGAGGCGCAGCGCTCGCCCGGCGCCAAGCGGTCGGGATTCATCGCCAGACACATGGAGCAGCCCGGCTCCCGCCATTCGAAGCCGGCGGCGGTAAAGATCTTGTCGAGACCCTCCGCTTCCGCCTGCGCCTTTACGAGACCCGATCCCGGCACGACCATCGCGTTGATGCGTTCGGCGACGCTCTTTCCCTCGACCATCTTCGCCGCCGCACGCAAATCTTCGATACGGCCGTTGGTGCAGGAGCCGATGAACACGCGGTCGATCTCGATGTCGGTGATGCGTTCGCCGCCCCTCAGACCCATATAGTCGAGCGCGCGTTCGATGGCGGCGCGCTTTTGCGGCGTCTTCGCGCTGTCGGGGGTGGGCACGAATCCATCGATGGTCGCGATGTCTTCAGGCGAGGTGCCCCAGGTCACGATCGGCGGCAGATTGCTGGCGTCGAGCCTGACGATCTTATCGAAATGCGCGCCCTCGTCCGTGTACAGCGTCTCCCAATATTTGCGGGCCATGTCGAACGCTTCGCCCTTTGGACCTTTTGGGCGATCCTTCAGGTAGGCGAAAGTTTTCTCGTCCGGCGCGACGAGCCCGGCGCGGGCGCCGCCTTCGATCGACATGTTGCAGACCGTCATACGGCCTTCCATCGACAGGTCGCGGATCGCCTCGCCTGCATATTCGATGACGTGTCCGGTGCCGCCGGCGGTGCCGATCTTGCCAATGATCGCGAGGATGATGTCTTTCGCGGTGGCGCCGTCGGCGAGCTTGCCGTCGACCTGCACCAGCATATTGGCCGCCTTATTCTGGATCAGCGTCTGGGTTGCGAGCACATGCTCGACTTCCGACGTGCCTATGCCATGCGCGAGCGCGCCAAAGGCGCCGTGAGTCGAAGTATGACTGTCGCCGCAGACGATCGTCATGCCGGGCAGCGTGAAGCCTTGCTCCGGGCCGACGATATGCACGACGCCCTGGCGCCGGTCGTGCTCGTCGTAATATTCGACGCCGAACTCGCGCGCGTTGAGCGCAAGCTGTTCGACCTGCGCCCTGCTCTCGGAATCTTCAATCGGCAAAGAGCGATCGGTGGTCGGCACATTATGATCGACGACGGCGAGCGTCCGTTGCGGGGCGCGGACAGATCTGCCGGTCATGCGCAAGCCTTCGAACGCCTGCGGACTCGTCACCTCATGCACGAGGTGGCGATCGATATAGAGCAGGGACGCGCCATCATCCTTGTGGTCGACGACATGGTCGTCCCAGATCTTGTCGTAAACGGTGCGGGGCGCGGCTTTGGACATTTATCTCTTCCTCTTGCTGGCTTCTCGCGATCCGGCTCGCTGATTGATTTCCTCGTCCTGAGAGCGGCCGCAGGCCGCGTCTCCAAGGACAAGGACATCACGGGCGGCGCCCTCGTGCTTCGAGACCACTCCGGCCTGTTCAGCATGAGGCCGACTGCAATTGGCCGCCTCTATTCGTCTCCCTTGAATTGAGGCTCTTCTACCCGTAACGCAAGCTGCATGGAAGAGAGTTCGAAGCCCAGCCCTCCCCGAGCCCATAAGCGATGAGCCTGCCCTCCCCAGAGCTTCCTGCGCCGCTTTCGGCGGCTATCGAGGCGAGGCTTGAGGGCCGCGCACAAGGAATGCTGCGCGACAGAGCCCGGCAGTTGTCGGAGCGCTATCGAGCCCATAGGCCGACCAGCGAAACCATTCGTGACGAGACGGACGCCCTGGCCTATGCGGCGACGCGCATGCCAGCGACCTACGCCGCTATCGTGACGGCGCTCGGACGACTCGACGAGCAGAGCCCCGAATTCGCGCCAAAGCGGATGCTCGATGTCGGGTGCGGCCTTGGCGCCGCCTCCTGCGCCGCGGCGACCGTATGGCCAAGCATCGCCGAGATCACGCTCCTTGACCGCAGCGCGCTGTTCCTGAATCTCGCGACGGCGCTGGTGCAGGACAGCGGACTCCGCGCGACGATCGAGGCGACGCACGCTGATATGGCCACGCCACGGGCGGGCGAGGACGCCGCCTCGTTCGACCTCGTCGTCATCGGCTACGCGCTTACTGAAATCGCCGAAGCCGACCTCCCCCGTGTTGTCGATCAGCTTTGGTCGCGCACAAGCGGCGCGCTCGTGATCGTCGAGCCGGGCACGCCTCGCGACCACGACCGGCTCATGGTCGCCCGAAGCCGGCTGATTGCGCTCGGCGCGCACATTCTCGCGCCCTGTCCCCACCAGGCGCCCTGCCCTTTGCCGGCGAACGACTGGTGCCATTTCTCGGTCCGGCTGCCACGGCGGCGCGCGCATAAATTGGTCAAAGGCGCCGACGCGCCCTTCGAGGACGAGAAGTTCGCCTATCTTGTCGCGGGGCGATCCGCCGGAACGCCGCCACGGGCGCGCGTCATCGCCCCGCCCCGCGTCAGCAAGGCCGGAATTTCCCTAAGGCTCTGCGCCGATAAAGCATTCGAAGAGACATTCATTCCCAAGCGCGACAAGGCGCGCTACGAAAAGATCAGGAAAAAAGACTGGGGCGATCCGCTGCATGCCCCGGCGGAGGAAATTTGATGAAACAGCCACGTCCGAGGGTCGCGCCCTATCTGACCGTCAGCCCCGCCGCCGCAGCCATCGCTTTTTACACCGGCGCCTTCGGCGCCCAGCAGCGGGCCCTCATGCCGTCGGTCGACGGACTGCGCATCGCCCACTGCGAACTGCTGATCAACGGCGGCTCGGTGATGCTCGCCGACATCTTCCCCGAATTTGGCCAGACCCGCGTGCCCCTGCCTGGCGAGCACGTGACCGTCTCCATCAGCCTCGAATACGACAAGGCGCAGGAGGTCGACGACATCTGCGCTCGCGCCACGAAGCTGGGCGGCAAGGTCGAGACGGCCCCAACCAATTCTTTCTGGGGGACGCGCTACGCCTCCTTGCGCGACCCGTTCGGCCACCGCTGGATCCTCAACGCGCCGCTGGAGAAATAAAAAAGCCGCCCGAAACCGGGCGGCTGCGGACGGCGGCATTCTGCGAAAACTGTCGTTATTTGCCTGCGACGGCCTTCGGCTTGGTGTCGATGCGCTCGGCGATGCGGGCGGACTTGCCGCGGCGGTCGCGCAGATAATAGAGCTTGGCGCGGCGCACCTTGCCGCGGCGCACGAGCTTGATCGAGTCGATCAGCGGCCCATGGATCGGGAAGACGCGCTCGACGCCTTCGCCATAGGAAATCTTGCGGACGGTGAAGCTCTCGTTCAGCCCGCCGCCGTTGCGCGCGATCACAACGCCTTCATAAGCCTGAATGCGCGCGCGCTCGCCTTCCTTCACCTTGACGTTGACGATCACCGTATCTCCCGGCCGAAACTCGGGGATTTTCTTGCCCTCGATAAGCTTGGCGGCATGTTCCGCCTCGAGCTGCTCGATAATGTTCATAACGAAAACTCCTGCCGTTTCGTCTTAGCCTTGGGGCCGACGAGCGTTTCGGAACGCTGTTCTAGTTGAGTCCCGCTCCATAGCTGAATGGGCGCCTCTTGTCGAGCCGCCGGAGGGTCGGCAGAAACGGTCAAGCTTTCGCAATGCGCGCAAGAGTGATCGTCACAGACATTTCCGCTGATGGCCATATATAGTCGCCTCGGGGGAGCTGGCGTTTCAACGAAGAGGGAGAGACGCGACATGACCCAGCAGGAACAGCCCAACGAAAGCGCGCCACAAGCCGGCGCGGCGGCCGAAGTTGCTTCTGAAGGCCGGCGGCGGCTGGAAGATCTCACCGAGACCCGCACCGAGATCTGGGACTGTCTGCAAGACGCCAACCGGGTCTTGATGGAGCGGATGCAGCAGGAAGCGGCCTTGACCGCCGAACTTGCCTCGAAGCTGACGGCGTCGCGCTCGTTCTCGGAGACCGCGTCGGTTCTTCAGAATTGGACGAGCAAACATATCGAGATGACGACGGAGGACACGCGCCGCCTGTTCTCCGACGCGCAGCAAATGCTCAATGCGGGCACGCGCTTCTGGTCTAACGCCGCGCAAGCGCCAAGCCCGGAAGCCGCCGGACGGTTCATGTCCTAGCGAGGCAGAGCGGAAGCCCTCAGCGGCTTCCGCTTATCCCATGCTCTCGTCTTCGCGGTCGAGCGTGAAGCCGACCTTCAGCACCACCTGATAATCGCTGACCGCGCCCTTGCTGATGTTGCCGCGAATCTGGACGACTTCGAACCAACGCAAGTTGCGCAAGGTTTCGCCGGCGCGTTTGAGCGCGGCGCTCACGGCGTCCTCGACGCTGTCGGGCGAAGACCCGACGAGTTCGACGACCTTATAGACATGACCTTCCATATGAAGCTCCCTCAATGCAGATGTCTAACGGCTTTGCCTTCGATAGGTAGCGCGGACTTCGCCGCCGACAGCGGCGTTACTTCAATCGGTCGCCGAAAAGAAACTCCATCGCGCGATCGAGCCTGATATGCGGCAACGGCAGCGGCTTCTGGTCGGCGCCCAGCACCGCGGCCGGCGGCCTGAATTTGAGAAAGCGGAAGTCAGCCTCTTCATCGGAAACGGCCAGCGCCTCGCCTTTAAACACATCACGCGGATCCGCCGGCAACTCGCCGGGGAAAATCGCGCCTTCCGCCACGCCGTCGAAAGTCTCGTGGCCAATGCGCTCCCCAGCAACAGGCGTGCCGACAATAGCCGAAAGCTTATCGCCCTCATGCCGCACCATCGCTTCGCGGGTGGCGCGAACGGCGGCGAGCGCGATCACGTCGATCGAGGCGCCCACGCCTTCCGCGCGCTCTATGGCGCGGGCGGTCAGGTGACGCAGGATCGCTTCGAGCCGGTCATGGCTCGTGTGATGCAGATGGTCGGCCTTTGTGGCCGCGAAGAGGATGCGGTCGATCTTCGGCCGAAAGATCGTGGAGAACAGATTGGCGCGGCCGGTGCGAAAAGCCGTGAGGACGCCGGTCAGCGCCGTCTCCAGGTCGCGCACCGCCTCTGGACCGGAATTGAGCGCCGCAAGCGTGTCGACGAGCACGATCTGCCGATCGAGCCGGGCGAAATGATCCCGAAAGAACGGCCGCACGACCTGCGACTTGTAGGCCTCGTATCGGCGCTCCATTTCGCGCCCAAGGCTGCGATAGGGCAACTCCTCGCCCTCCGACACGGGAAGCGGCGCGAAGGTCAGCGCCGGCGACCCCTCAAGATCGCCCGGCATCAGAAACCGTCCCGGCGGCAGGCTCGAGAGCGCGAAACGCTCGGAGCGCGCAAGGCGCAGATATTGGGTGAACGTCTGCGCCAGCTTCTGCGCGGTTTCCTCGCTATAGCGCGCTTTGACGTCCGTCTGCGCGGTCAGGCCCCGCCACTCGCTTGCGATCATCGCCCGCGCCGAAGCGCTCGCGGCGTCGAGCGTCTCGTGAGACCATTGCGCGTAGGATTTGCCAAGGAGCGGCAGATCGAGCAGCCATTCGCCGGGATAATCGACGATGTCGATGTCGAGACGCGTCGGACCCTGGCCGAAGCCTTTGCGCAGCGACCAGCCCTTCGAGCGATATTCCAGCGTCACTCGCAGTTCGGAAATCCGCCGCGTCGATTGCGGCCAATGCCGGTCCAGCCCGGTGAGCGCCGCGAGATGCTCCTCGTACGCGAAGCGCGGCACGCTGTAATCTGGCTGCGGATCGAGATGCGCCGAGGTGATGCGGCCTTCGGCGAGCGCGCGAAACACCGGGAGCTGAGTCTTGCTCTCGCCGGCTTTTTCCGGGCGCGCCGATATCGCGCGCGTCAAATGATGCACGAGCGCGGTGATGAACACGGTCTTGCCGGAGCGCGACAGGCCGGTGACGCCAAGCCGCAGGCGGCCGCCGGCGAGAAAGTCGGCGACGCTCTCGGTGGCGATGCGCGTTTCGAACAGCAGATCGGATAATTGCGACAAGGGCGCGCTCCGGGTCCGCCGACCTATAGCATCACGTCGCGTCCCATCAAGAGACGCTGGTGAGAACATGTCGCGCTGCAAACCAAGGTGAAGACTGGCCAGAGCGATTCCGCGCCGGATGGGAGACGAGTTCCTACCGCGGCACGGCGCGCATCATCACCGCTTCGACATCGGCACGTAATCGCGCTGCTTCTCGCCCGTATAGAGCTGACGCGGACGACCGATGCGCGAACCCTGGTCCTCGATCATCTCCTTCCACTGGGCGATCCAGCCGACGGTGCGCGCGACCGCGAACAACACGGTGAACATCGCCGTCGGGAAATTCATCGCCTTGAGCGTGATGCCGGAATAGAAGTCGATGTTGGGATAGAGTTGCTTCTCGATGAAATAATCGTCGTGCAGCGCGATGCGCTCGAGCTCCAGCGCGACGTCGAGCAGATCGTCCTTGACGCCGAGTTCGTTCAACACTTCGCGCGTCGTGCGCTGCATGATCTTGGCGCGCGGGTCGTAGTTTTTATAGACGCGATGGCCAAAGCCCATGAGGCGGAACGGATCGTTCTTGTCCTTGGCGCGCGCGATGAACTGCGGAATGCGGTCCGGCGTGCCGATCTCGGCGAGCATTTTCAGCACCGCTTCATTGGCGCCGCCATGCGCCGGCCCCCACAGCGAGGCGATGCCCGCCGCAATGCAGGCGAAAGGATTCGCCCCCGATGAGCCGGACAGTCGAACGGTCGAGGTCGACGCGTTCTGTTCGTGATCGGCATGCAGGATGAAGATCCGGTCGAGCGCGCGCGACAGCACCGGATTGACTTTATATTCCTCACAGGGAACCGCGAAGCACATGCGCAGGAAGTTCGACGTGTAGTCGAGGTCGTTCTTTGGATAAACGAACGGCTGGCCGACCGAATATTTATAGGCCATCGCCGCGAGCGTCGGGATCTTCGCGATCATGCGCGTCGACGCCACCATGCGCTGGGTGGGATCGGCGATGTTGGTCGAGTCGTGATAGAAGGCCGAGAGCGCGCCCACGGAGGCGACCATCACCGCCATCGGATGCGCGTCGCGGCGGAACCCCTGGAAGAATCGCGCCATCTGCTCATGCACCATTGTGTGGCGCGTGATCCGATAGTCGAAATTCGCCTTCTCGGCGCCGGACGGCAATTCTCCATAGAGCAGCAGGTAGCAGGTTTCGAGAAAGTCGCCATGTTCGGCGAGCTGTTCGATCGGATAGCCGCGATAGAGCAGAACGCCGGCTTCGCCGTCGATAAAGGTGATCTTCGATTCGCATGACGCAGTCGCGGTGAATCCCGGATCGAAGGTGAACATGCCGGTTTCGGCGTAGAGATTGCGGATGTCCGCAACGGACGGCCCCAGCGTGCCATCCTTGATCGGCAAATCGACCGATCCGTCGCCGACTGTGAAGACAGCATTCTTCTCCGGCATACCCGCTCCCCTCTCAACCGCCCCCGCGCTCGCAACGAGCCGGATCGCGGCGCGACGCGCGCGAACGCTATGCATGAATTGCGTCACATTCGCGATGTCGTCGCTTTCACGCGCACGCCGATGCGTTGCATTCGGTTTGTTGTGCGGTGCAAAAAGCTATATCAACCGCAAGGGCTGTCAAGCGCGCGTCACGCGTTTCGCGCACGCCTCGCGAATAAGGGCTATGTGTTTCGGAGTGGCGCGGAAACCGGCGCGGCGCCGAAAATCGCGTCAGCGATTTTTACGCGCGCCAACGCCGCGGCGATACGGGTTACGCCATAGCCGCCTGATCGGAAATTCGCGCAAGACTTTCCTCGCGCCCCAAAATTTCCAGCACGTCGAAAATGCCGGGCGAGGTCGCGCGGCCGGTGAGCGCGGCGCGCAAAGGCTGTGCGAGATCGCCCAGTTTGACGCCAAGCGCTGTCGCAAGATCGCGCACGACCGCCTCCGTCGTTGCGGCCGTCCAGTTCGGAAGCGCTGCAAGTTTCTCGACAAGCTGCGCAAGCCGCGCGCGCGCTTCCGCCGAAAGCAATTGCGCCGCCTTTGCGTCGAGCGACAGCGGACGCTGCGCGAAGAGAAAGCCCGCGCCGTCAAGAAGTTCGTTCAAGGTCTTCGCACGCGCCTTCAGGCCCGGCAAGGCGGCGCGTAGTTGCGCGCGCGACCTGTCGTCGAGCGCCTGCGCGATCGCGCCGCCGCCTTCGAGATAGGGAAGCGTCGCGATGAGCAAGTCCAACAGCTCGTCATCATCGCTGTCGCGCAGATAGTGGCCGTTCATATTTTCGAGCTTGGCGAAATCGAAACGCGCCGGCGAGCGATGCACCTGCGCGAGATCGAACGACTCGACCATCTCCGGCGTCGTGAAGAACTCCTTGTCGCCCTGCGACCACCCCAATCGAACGAGATAGTTGCGCAGCGCGGCCGGCAGATAGCCCATGGCGCGATAGGCGTCGACGCCGAGCGCGCCGTGGCGCTTCGAAAGCTTGGCGCCGTCCGGTCCGTGAATCAGCGGAATATGCGCGAAGGCCGGGATCGTCCACCCCATTGCCTGATAGATATGCGTCTGTCGCCCAGCATTGGTGAGATGATCGTCGCCGCGAATGATCTGCGTGACGCCCATGTCGTGATCGTCGACGACGACCGCAAGCATGTAGGTTGGCGCGCCGTCCGAGCGCAGCAGAATGAAATCGTCAAGATCCTTGTTCTGGAAGACGACGCGTCCCTGCACGGCGTCGTCGACGATCGTCTCGCCGTCCTGGGGCGCCTTGATGCGCACGACATAGGGCGCGCCGGCGGGCGCCTCCGAGGGATCGCGATCGCGCCAACGGCCGTCGTAGCGCCAAGGACGCTTTTCCGCCTTAGCTTTCTCGCGCATCTCCTCGAGCTCCTGCGCCGTGGCGTAGCAGCGATAGGCGTGTCCCCGCGCCAGCAGCGCTTCGGCGACCTCGGCATGGCGCGCCGCCCGCGCGGACTGGTAGACGATGTCGCCATCCCATTCGAGGCCAAGCCACTGCAGGCCGTCGATGATGGCGCCGATCGCCGCTTGCGTGGAGCGCTCGCGGTCGGTGTCTTCGATACGCAGCATCATCCGGCCGCCGTGCTTCTTGGCATAAAGCCAGTTGAACAGCGCCGTGCGCGCCCCGCCGATGTGCAGAAAGCCGGTGGGCGACGGAGCGAAGCGGGTGACGACCTGAGACATGAGCGACGTGGATTCCTTGGCTTTGGTCGGCCCGTCTAGCACGGCATGCGTGAGGCGAACATAGTTCGTCACGATGATGGTTTAACCAAAGCGTGAACATAGGGCTTGCGGAACGCAGTGAGAACCGATATCGTTCTGTTCATGATTTGTTTAGGTTATCGAGCCAGAAGCTGCGGCTCAGCCAAAATCAACGATTCGGCTTGCGGGGCGGTGCGGCGATGCTGACCAAAAAACAAAACGATCTCTTGCGCTTCATCCATGAACGTCTGAAGGAGTCGGGCGTGCCGCCGTCCTTCGACGAGATGAAGGACGCGCTCGACCTGCGGTCGAAGTCGGGGATTCATCGGCTTATTCTCGCGCTCGAGGAACGCGGATTCATCCGCCGCCTGCCCAATCGCGCCCGCGCGCTGGAAGTGCTGCGTCTGCCTGAATCGGCCACGCCGCGCACCGCCGGCGGGCGCAACGGCAAGTTCTCGCCGTCCGTCATCGAGGGGAATCTCGGGCGCGTCCGGCCGCTCAGCGAACGTTTCGAGGACGAAGGCGAACGTCAGGTCGCCATTCCGGTCATGGGGCGCATCGCCGCCGGCACGCCGATCTCCGCCATCCAGAATCGCAGCCACACGATCAGCCTGCCGCCCGACCTGCTTTCGAGCGGCGAGCACTTCGCGCTCGAAGTGCGCGGCGATTCGATGATCGAAGCGGGAATCCTCGACGGCGATACGGTCGTGATCCGCAAGCAGGACAGCGCCGACACCGGCGACATCGTCGTGGCGTTGATCGACGATGAGGAAGCGACGCTGAAACGTTTGCGCAAGCGCGGCGCTTCGATCGCGTTAGAAGCCGCCAACCCCGCCTATGAGACGCGAATCTTCGGCCCCGATCGCGTGCGCATTCAGGGCAGGCTCGTCAGCCTTCTGCGGAAGTACTAGCTTCTGGCGACGCCGTCATTGCGAGCGAAGCGAAGCAATCCAGAGTCGTGAGGCGGACCCCTGGATTGCTTCGTCGCTACGCTCCTCGCAATGACGTTTGAATTGCAACGCCGCTACTCAAGCGGCTCCATTGCGCGCGCATCTTCCGCGCTGCGCTCTTCATCGCTCAGCGGCGCGGTAAAGCCGGATGCGCGGCGATTGCGCGGCGCCGGCGACCAGGGCCGATCCTCGTCGATCGCGCGTGCGGTCGTCCATTCGACGCCCTCCGCCTTGAACCTCAAAGCCACCGCCCCTGTTTCGGACAGTCTTTGGCGATCGATCACGATCGGCGCCGCACAGCCCAAGGGCGCGTAGAGCGGCGTCACGATGACGGCGGCGCGCGCGCAATCCTCGAAGAAGCCGCCGCGCCCGGCGACGAGCGCGACAAAGCGGCCATTGGCGGCCTTCGCCACGCACCCCGTGTCGTCGCAGGCGACGCCGCTCCTCGCGTCCGCGGACGGGCGCGCGTCACCGTCCGCCCGCAACCATTGTTCCGCGGCGAAAGCGCTCGGTTTTTGCCCCAAGACGGCGAGTTGTCCGGACGGCAGGCGCAACGCCGCCGCTACTCCGGTCGCCGGCACGGCCAGATCGAAGGGCGCGCCGCTCCTCGCGCCCATCAGTCCGATCAAAGCGAGAGGAATGGCGAGCGCGCGCCACGCCCAAGTGCGCCATAACACGAGCGACAAAACCGCAAGCGAAAGGAAAAGGATCGCCCAGGGCGCAAAGGCTTTGACCGGCAGACTCGCGCCGGGCGCGCTCGCGATCAGCCCGGCGAGATAGGTCACGAGGTCGATGCCCAGCTTGAGATAGCGCCAGATGAAGCCGTCGAGGCCCAGAGGGTAAAGCGCGGCGCCGACGAGCGCGCAGGGAACGGCGAAGAATTCGATGATCGCCAGCGTCAGCGGATTGCCGATCAGCACATAGGGGCTTAGCTCGTGAAAATCATACGCCATGAATGAAGCGGTCGCCGAGGTCGCGCACAGCGTTGCGAAGATCGCCGCTCCGGGTCCGTGCAGCAGGCGCTCGGCGACGCTTTCACGAAGCGCGCCCCATCGCCCTCGCGGCGCGCGATCGTCGGTGCGGCGCTTCGCGAGATATTCGCCGCGCCATTCGTACACGGCGATCAAGGCCGCCACCGCCGCGAAAGAGAGCTGAAAGCTTGCGCCGAGCAACGCCTCGGGCTCGAAGGCGATGATGAACAGCGCGGCAAGCGCCAGATTGCGCATCGACAGCGATGGACGATCGAAGAGAACCGCCGCGAGCATGATGAGAGTCATCGCGAGCGCGCGCTCGGTGCCCACCCGAGAGCCCGTGCCGATGTCGTAGAGAATGGCGCCGAGCATCGCGAGCGCCGCCGCCCATTTCTTGATCGGATAATTCAGCGCGAGAGTCTGCGACATCGCCAACAGGCGCCGAACGCCGACGAAGAAGATACCCGCGACGAGCGTCATCTGAACGCCGGAAATGGTGATGATGTGAAAGATGCCCGCCCGGCGAATGAGATTCTTGGCGTCCTCGGATAGCAAGTCGCGCTTGCCCGTCACCATGGCGGCGGCGATCGCGCCCGCATCGCCGTCAATGATTCGATAGACCCGCATCGCCAAGGCGTTGCGCATGCGATCGACGTGCGCGAAAAAACGCAGCGAGAATGGCGCCGGATCGGGCGGCGGCATCGTCTCGATGCGTCCAAGCGCGTTGCCGACCGCGCCGATGCGCGCAAAAAAAGCGTCCCGCGCGAAATCATAGCCGCCCGGGAGCGCCGCCCGCGCCGGCGGCATCAGCCGCGCCTTGAAGGCGATGAAGTCGCCGGCTGAAAAATTCGGCTCGCCGCGCGTCGTCAGCCGCACGCGGGAGGGGACGATGTCGTCCGGATAGCCTTCGGCGCTCGCAACGCGCAGAATAAAACGCGCGCCGGCCCGGCGCAGATCCACCTCCTCGACGAAGCCCGTCAGCTGACCGATGCCGACGCGCGGAACGATCGGCGCCGCGACGCGCGCCGTCCGCCAGGCGCCCGACGCAAAGCCGAAGGCGATGAAAGCGAGCGTTAGGAAAAGCGCATGGGCCCGCGCATGGCGGCGCGTAAGCGCGGCCAAGACGGCAAAGGCGGCGAGCGCGCAAAGGCAAAGCGCCAGCGAAGGTTCACGCTCGGCCGAGAAATAGAGCACGACGCCGCCGCCTGACGCGACGACCAGCCAGAGAAACGGACGGCGTAGCGCCCGCTCCTGCTCCAGCGCTGTACGCAAGGCCTCGGCCAATCCTCGTACACGCAGCGGAAAGACGCGCGATGAAAGATCGCCGCCGCGTTCCTCCCGTTCAGCCGTGCGCGAAATGTCGTTCAAGAATGTCCGGCCCCGCACAATACGGGAGAGAGCCTAGCGCCGACCGCGTTCCTTGTCTTGCACCGTCCCGGAACCGCCGCTCCCATTCCCGGTTGCTTGCGGCGTCACAAAAACCTATCCCCTTAAATCAGGAGCGAGATCCACGCTTGGGATGGACTCGCAACGCAGTCAACGCGCAGTGGCGCGTTGATCGCCGTCATTCGGTTTCGTCAATGAACAGCAATCCATCGCCCGCCAGCTCCTTATTTCGCGGACTTAGACGAAAATGCCCGAACTGCGGCATAGGCAAGCTGTTCGCGAGCTACCTCAAGCCGCGCGATTACTGCGAGCACTGCCGCGAAAGCTTTGCGGAACTCGATGCGGATGACGGCCCGGCATGGCTGACCGTCGGCGCCGTGACGATTACAGTCGCGCCGCTTCTCTTCATATTGGAGAGCAGCGGCCGTTACTCCTACACCGTCGAGATGCTGATCGTTGTGCCGCTAACGATCGCGCTCGTGTTGCTCTTGCTCCCGCTCACGAAGGGATTTTTCATCTCGGCGCTATGGCTGCTGTCGAGGAAGCCGAAGGCCTGATTTTGATTTTTTAGCGAGACTCTCTCAGGCGGCAAGGAACGCTATTTGCGCTCCGCCAGTCCGCTCACATCCCGCAGCGTGTCGAGCCCCCCGCCCTTGTCCTGCACGACGCTGAGACTGCCGTCGGTTTCGAGCACGACCGCTTTCACTCGGCCGAGATCGGCGACGCCCTGACTGCGCATCGCCGCAAGCGCTTCCTTTTCGGTGACGCGCTCGCGCCGTAAGGCCTCCGGAAGGAAGCTGCCTTCGAAATAAAGCAGCGCCGGCTCCGATTTCACCAATTTGGCGAACATCTGCGAGCGAACCGAGGTGAAAGTGACGACATATTGCAGCGCGCACAGCAGCGCCAAAGCGAGCGCGCATTCGACAAGCGACACCTGATTGTTGAGGATGGCCGCCGACAGGGTCGAACCGAGCGCCACAGTGACGATCAGATCGAATGCGTTCATTTTCGAAAGCGTGCGCTTGCCCGTGAATCTGAGCATAACGATCAACGTTATATAAGCGAGGACGCCGATAACCGCGATGCGCTCGAGGTCGTAGAGGCTGTGAAAGAACATGGAGAATCTCACCCGGCAGGCCCCTGCGCCTAACCGCTGGGACTGGCGTTCGTTCCCTGATTCGGGGACGTTCTGCGGCGGCGGATCCGTGTGCGGATGTGGAAAGGCCTATCAGCGCACAAAGAAAAACCCCGGCTGCAAGAGCCGGGGTTTTGAATTGGATTGGTTGCGGGGGCCAGATTTGAACTGACGACCTTCAGGTTATGAGCCTGACGAGCTACCGGGCTGCTCCACCCCGCGCCAAGAGAAACACGCTGACGATACGCGCTAAGATAACGCGCGAAGACAAAAAAGCAGCGCGGCGAAAGCAGCACTGCTGAGAAGGTGATCGATAAAGAGGATTTGATGTGCTTCGCAGGCCTGGCGACGACCTACTCTCCCAGGTCTTGAGACATAGTACCATTGGCGCAGAAGCGTTTGACGGCCGAGTTCGGGATGGGATCGGGTCTGATCGCTCCGCCGAAGGCCACCAGGCCGGCGAAACACATCTTCGAAGCAAATGAGGTCTTTCTATTCGCGCCATACGAGTATGGGCGTCGATAAATGAGAGCGATCAAGCCAATCGAGCTATTAGTACCGGTAAGCTCCATGCGTTGCCGCACTTCCACACCCGGCCTATCAACGTGGTCGTCTTCCACGGCTCTCAAGGGAGAACTCGTTTTGAGGTGGGTTTCCCGCTTAGATGCATTCAGCGGTTATCCCGTCCATACATAGCTACCCTGCACTGCGGCTGGCGCCACAACAGGTCCACCAGAGGTATGTTCATCCCGGTCCTCTCGTACTAGGGACAAATCCTCTCAATTCTCCTACACCCACGGCAGATAGGGACCGAACTGTCTCACGACGTTCTGAACCCAGCTCACGTACCACTTTAATCGGCGAACAGCCGAACCCTTGGGACCTTCTCCAGCCCCAGGATGTGATGAGCCGACATCGAGGTGCCAAACAACCCCGTCGATATGGACTCTTGGGGGTTATCAGCCTGTTATCCCCGGCGTACCTTTTATCCGTTGAGCGATGGCCCTTCCACGAGGGACCACCGGATCACTATGACCGACTTTCGTCTCTGCTCGACTTGTCTGTCTCGCAGTCAGGCAGGCTTATGCCATTGCACTCGACGACCGATTTCCGACCGGTCTGAGCCCACCATCGCGCGCCTCCGTTACTCTTTGGGAGGCGACCGCCCCAGTCAAACTGCCTACCATGCATTGTCCCGGCGCCGGATGACGGCGCGCGGTTAGACATCCATGACGATAAGGGTGGTATTTCAAGGGTGGCTCCACACGAGCTGGCGCCCATGCTTCAAAGCCTACCACCTATCCTACACATGCCGACACGAATGCCAATGCAAAGTTACAGTAAAGGTGCACGGGGTCTTTCCGTCTGACCGCAGGAACCCCGCATCTTCACGGGGAATTCAATTTCACTGAGCTGACGTTGGAGACAGCGGGGAAGTCATTACGCCATTCGTGCAGGTCGGAACTTACCCGACAAGGAATTTCGCTACCTTAGGACCGTTATATTTACGGCCGCCGTTTACCGGGGCTTCAATTCAGAGCTTGCACTCCTCCTCTTAACCTTCCGGCACCGGGCAGGCGTCAGACCCTATACGTCATCTTGCGATTTCGCAGAGCCCTGTGTTTTTGTTAAACAGTTGCCACCCCCTGGTCTGTGCCCCTCCCGCCCGCTTGCGCGAACGGAAGGCCTCCTTATCCCGAAGTTACGGAGGTAGATTGCCGAGTTCCTTCAACGTCATTCTCTCAAGCGCCTTGGTATACTCTACCTGTCCACCTGTGTCGGTTTCGGGTACGGTCTCATGCAGGGGCTATTTCCTGGCGCCGCTAGGCCGCCCGAGAAATCCAGTAATCTCGAACAGCTTCCGCAACGCGTCACCACCTGCTGGCCCACGAATATTAACGTGGTTCCCATCGACTACGCCTTTCGGCCTCGCCTTAGGGGCCGGCTAACCCTGCGAAGATTAACTTTACGCAGGAACCCTTGGACTTTCGGCGACACTGTCTTTCACAGTGTTTGTCGTTACTCATGTCAGCATTCGCACTTCCGATACCTCCAGGACGCCTCACGGCTATCCCTTCGACGGATTACGGAACGCTCCGCTACCGCTTGCCCTTGCGGGCAAACCCAAAGCTTCGGCTCGTGGCTTGAGCCCCGTTACATCTTCGGCGCGAGAACCCTTATTTAGACCAGTGAGCTGTTACGCTTTCTTTAAAGGATGGCTGCTTCTAAGCCAACCTCCTGGTTGTTTTGGGATTCTTACATCCTTTCCCACTTAGCCACGAATTTGGGGCCTTAGCTGTTGGTCTGGGTTGTTTCCCTCTCCACAATGGACGTTAGCACCCACTGTGTGTCTCCCGCATAGTTCTTCCAGGTATTCGGAGTTTGGTTGGGTTTGGTAAGTCTGTGGGACCCCCTAGCCCATCCAGTGCTCTACCCCCTGGAGAATACATGCGAGGCGCTACCTAAATAGCTTTCGCGGAGAACCAGCTATTCCCGAGTTTGGTTGGCCTTTCACCCCTAACCACAAGTCATCCGAGTCTATTTCAACAGACACCGGTTCGGTCCTCCAGTGCGTGTTACCGCACCTTCAACCTGCTCATGGCTAGATCACTCGGATTCGGGTCTAAAGCAACGAACTGAACGCCCTATTCAGACTCGCTTTCGCTGCGCCTACGCCTATCGGCTTAAGCTTGCTCGTTACTTTAAGTCGCTGACCCATTATACAAAAGGTACGCCGTCACCCTTGCGGGCTCCGACTGTTTGTAGGTATCCGGTTTCAGGAACTGTTTCACTCCCCTCGTCGGGGTGCTTTTCACCTTTCCCTCACGGTACTAGTTCGCTATCGGTCGCTGAGGAGTACTTAGGCTTGGAGAGTGGTCTCCCCATGTTCAGACAGGATTTCACGTGTCCCGCCCTACTCGAATCTTCCGTTTTTCGAAATCCTTACGGGGCTATCACCCACTATGGCCCGACTTTCCAATCGGTTCAGGTTAGAAAAACGGAAGCATTGGCCTGGTCCGCGTTCGCTCGCCACTACTAACGGAGTCTCGTTGATGTCCTTTCCTCCGGGTACTTAGATGTTTCAGTTCCCCGGGTTTGCTTTTATGTCCTA
>Ga0351910_1060_pt2:32500-36767 | contig 36767 bp, 33 predicted proteins | sample TotcelHT113001L5_FD_206860 | JGI IMG/M metagenome (GOLD analysis project Ga0351910, IMG submission 206860) | Enriched cells from coal bed in the Powder River Basin, Montana, United States - Total cells T11 rep1 HSBNCT.T11.300.1.L5 ...
TTCAGAAAAGAGCGCGATCGCATTGATTCGCTGATGGCGAAGGCGCCGAACAACAGCGCCAAAGTGGCGACTCGTCAGGCCCGGTAAGCTTCGATCTCCGGCGCTGCCGGCCCGCATCGCCTCTCTTAGGCCGCCTGGAGCCATTCATAGGCGGGAGCGAACTGGGCGGCGCGAATGACGCGGACAATATTCTCCATCGTCGCCATCGTCTGGCGATTGAGCGAGTCGCGCGGGAATTCAATGCGAAATTCGCGCTCGATCGCGAGCAGCAGGCGGATCGCCGTATAGGGCGTCATGCCCAATTCATAGAGATTGGCGCGCGGCGTCAGACGGCGCGCCGGAACGCAGATCTGGCCTTCCTGGTCGATCAGGCTTTGGATGGTCTCGAACATTTCGCTCTCCCTTGCCACTTTGGAACTCAATGATTGAAAGCTACCCGGAGCCCGAGAAAATGTTCGTGCGCCGACACACATGGAGAACCGGCCCCGGCATTGTTATCGGCATCAAATGATGCTATTTCTGTGCTTCTCAGTTAGGAGCACGCATGCGCACGACAATCGCGCTCGACGATGAACTCGTGGCCAAGGCTCAGGATTTCACCGGCCTTACCGAAAAATCCGCGCTGATCCGCGAAGCGCTCAAGGCGCTTATCGAGCGAGAAAGCGCCCAAAGGCTGGCGCGTCTCGGGGGTTCTGAACCACAACTTCAAGACATTCCCCGACGCCGATCGACCCCGAAGTGATTCTCGTCGACACATCGATATGGATTGACCACTTCCGCCAAACGAATTTTCGGCTCGCCGCTTTGCTGAACAACAGCGAAGCATTGACGCACAGTTTCGTCATCGGCGAGCTCGCGCTTGGCAATATGGCCAACAGAAACACCCTACTGTCGCTGTTGCGCAATCTTCCGAAGGCGCCTCTTGCCGGCGATGATGAAGTCCTGGATTTGATTGATCGGCGCTCGTTGCATGGCGCGGGCATCGGATATGTCGACGCCCATCTGATCGCAGCAACGCTGCTCGCCGCGCCGGCGTCGCTTTGGACAGGGGACAAACGACTGCAATCCGCCGCAGCGCGCATCGGAATTTCAGTTCTGTAGCACCACACGCCGGCGCACGTCGGCTGGCGTCCAGCCTTCCGCACGCAAGGCGCGCAGCGCCGTCGAGGCGACGCTCTTCGCAAGCTTCTCGCCCTTCTCGTCCAAGACGAGGCCGTGATGCCGATAATTTGGCGCGGGCAGGTCGAGCAGGCGTTGCAGCAGGCGATGCAGGCTCGTCGCCTCAAACAGATCCTTGCCGCGCACCACGTCGGTCACGCCCTGCAACGCGTCGTCGACGACGACGGCGATATGATAGCTCGCTGGCGTATCCTTGCGCGCGAGGACGACGTCGCCCCATTCCGCCGGATCGGCGGCAATCATCGTCTCCTGCGGGTCGTCGGCTATGCTTCCTCTCGTTGAAGGCGAATCCGCGCCGAACTCGCGCCACGCGAGTCCCTGTCCCGAAGGCCCCTGCCCCGCGAGCGTCGACGCCAGGCGCATGTCGAGCCGCAGCGCGACGCCGCCTTTGGCGAGGACCTCGCGCGCCGCACGGCGCGGTTTGCTGCGGCATGTCCCCGGATAGAGCGGCGAGCCATCCGGGTCGCGCGGCCAGCCTTGCTTGCCAGCAGCAAGGCGCTCGATATCGGAACGCTTGCAGTCGCAGGCGTAAATGAGCCCCCTCGCGTCCAGGCGCTCGAGCGCGCGGGCGTAGTCTGCGAAATGCTCGGACTGGCGGCGGACCGGCCGCTCCCAATCGAGCCCGAGCCAGGCGAGATCTTCATAGATCGCCGCCTCGAATTCGGGGCGCGCGCGGCCCGTATCGATATCTTCGATGCGCAACAGCAAGCGCCCGCCGCATCGGCGGGCGAGATCGAAATTCAGAAGCGCCGAATAGGCGTGGCCAAGATGCAAATAGCCGTTCGGCGACGGCGCAAAGCGGAAAACGCGATGTTCCTTGGACGTCATCAGCCTACTGGGCGGGCGGCGTCTGACGCGCCGGCGGATCGACTGCAGGCCTCGAGCGCCAGTGGACGAGCGCCGAGGCTTGCTTCAAAATGGTTCGATTAAAGTCTTTAAGCCATCGGATTTAGGCATGCCAGATTTCGAATCTCTCGTTGACGACATCTACGAAGCCGCCGCCGATCCTGATTGCTGGCCGCGCATCATGCATGACATCGGCAAGGTTGCGGAAGCCGCCGGCGGCGTCCTCGTCGCCCGTCGGGCCGACGCATGGCTCGGCTGGCGCTGCTCAGGCGCCCTCGAAAAAGGAGCGGACGCCTTCTTCAGCAGCGGCGGTCTTCAGCGAAGCCAGGTGCTCGGCAAGCTTCTCGCCTTCAATCGCGCCGGCTTCGTCTCCGATCAGGAAGGCTTTGGCGAAGAGGAATATGCGGAGGAGCCGGTCATCAAGGAGTGGTGCGCGCCCAACGGCATTCATCATTGCGCGGCGACCGCGGTGCCGATGCTCAATGGCGATCTCGTGATGTTTCAGGTCAAGCGGCGAAAGGGAGAATCGCCTTTCGGCGTCGCGGAGCTGGACCGCCTTGATGCGCTGCGACCGCATCTCGCCCGCGCCGGTCTGCTCGCGGCCCGTTGGCGACTTGAGAGATTACGATCGGCGACCGAGGCGCTCGCGACCCTCGGCATTCCGGCGGCGATACTGGACGTCGAAGGTCGCGTGCTTGCGGCCAATGGGCTGATCGAAGATATCTCCTCACATCATGTCTGGATGCCGCGCGACCGGATCGCGCTCATCGAGCCCGCCGCCGACAAATTGTTGCGGGGCGCGATCGCCGATCTCGGCAACCCTGCCGCAACATCTGTGCGGTCCTTCCCCTCAAAAGGGGCTGGCGAGCGACCGGTGGTGATGCATCTGATCCCCGTCACCGGCAATGCGCGCGATCTCTTTGGCGGCGGATTGGGCGTGCTGACGATCACGCATCTTACGCGGCCGGCGGCATTGGACGCGGCGCTGGTGCAAAGCCTCTTCGATCTGACTCCGACCGAGGCGCGCGTCGCAGGAAGCCTCGCCGAGGGACTGACGCTCGATCAGATCGCCGAGCGTCACAAGGTGAAGTTGAGCACTATTCGCAGCCAGGTGAAATCGGTGTTCGCGAAAACCGGCTCGAACAGGCAATCCCAGATTGTCGCGCTGCTGGCGGCGCAGCCAAAAATTTGGCGCCCGCCGCTCGAACTCGAACAGTCCCAGTTGTAAGGACAGTTCAGCGCCGCGCCTCAGCGATCGCAAGCGCGGCCGCGAAAGCCTCCTCGATGTCGAGGTCGCTCGTGTCGAGGGTCACCGCGTCGGCGGCGGCCTTCAACGGCGCGGCGCTGCGGGCGCTGTCTCGTGCGTCGCGCTTCCTGACGTCTTCGAGAATGGCGGCGTAGTCCGCGTCTTCGCCGGCGCGCGCAAACTCCAGGGCGCGGCGGGTGGCGCGAGTCTCCGGCGCCGCGGTGACGAAAATCTTCACCTTCGCGTCGGGGCAGATCACCGTGCCGATGTCGCGACCGTCGAGCACGGCGCCTTCCGGCCGCGCCGCGAAGCCGCGCTGCATGTCGACGAGCGCCGCGCGCACCGCCGGCATAGCCGCGACGACGGACGCCGCCTCGCCCATGTCGCGGGCGCGCAACCGCTTTTCGTCGAAGTCGGTGAGCGACAGGCTGCGCGCGGCGGCGACCGCCGCTTCGACGTCGTCGAGCCGCAGCCCCTCCTCCAGCAGCGCGCAGGCCGTGGCGCGGTAGAGCAAGCCCGTGTCGAGATGCGGAAGGCCGTAATGCGCCGCAAGACGTCGCGCCAGCGTGCCCTTCCCCGACGCCGCAGGGCCGTCGATCGCGATGACGAAGCTCACGAGAAGCGCGCTCCGAGTCGCTCCATGAGCGGGCGAAACGCCGGAAAGCTCGTCGCGATCATCGTCTCGTCGTCGACAGTGACTTTGTTTTCGGCAGCGAGCCCCATGACGAGGAAGCTCATGGCGATGCGATGATCGAGATACGTCTCGACCATGCCGCCGCCGCCGACCCTGCCGCCGCGCACGATCAAGTCGTCCTCGACGATCTCGCAGTCGACGCCATTGGCTTTAAGCCCGGCGGCGACCGCCTCGAGCCGATCCGATTCCTTCACCCGCAATTCGGAAAGCCCGCGCATCCGCATTTCGCCCTTGGCAAAAGACGCTGCGACGGCGAGGATCGGATATTCATCGATCATCGATGGCGCCCGTTCCGCCGGCAC
>Ga0351910_1086_pt1 | contig 34945 bp, 28 predicted proteins | sample TotcelHT113001L5_FD_206860 | JGI IMG/M metagenome (GOLD analysis project Ga0351910, IMG submission 206860) | Enriched cells from coal bed in the Powder River Basin, Montana, United States - Total cells T11 rep1 HSBNCT.T11.300.1.L5 ...
CTCCTCCGCCAACCCAGCCCTCCTTTTCAATTCAAAGGTGGTGCCAGGAGTAAAACTGACCATATTCAGGAATTTCTTAGATAATTTGCTTATTTTTGTGGGAAGAAGTGTTAGACGTGTTGCCAAAGCAAAACTATTTTCGCCACTAACATTCAGCCGATTGATATTTTGTTTTGCAATGTTGGCGTTGGAACAGACGTAGATGATATCGATCCGGTCCACGGAGTCCTGAAGATGCTCGATAGCTCTGGCAATGACACCGCGAGCTACCAAGGTCTTCCCCAGGCCCACTTCGTCGGCGACCAAAAATCGCCGGATCGGCTCCGGCCCGTAGAAGCGTTCAGAGACGTAGTCTACAGTCCGACGCTGAAAGTCTTTAAGCTGAGCCAGGATTGGGTCCGCCGTAAACCGTTCAGCGCGCATTTTGGTTCTCCAGAGCTGCTTCAAAGATTTGCCACAGTTCCAGGAACTCTAAAGGCACAAGCGGCTCGCCGTCTTGTTGCTGACCGCTGAGTCGGTGCACGAGCTCTTTGATCTCCAGGAGCCTTTCTGGGTTACGGCAGTATGCCCGGGTGAGTTCCTCAAGCAACGGCATGTCGTAAAAGGATCCTCTCTTCCAGTTGCCATTTCTGTTTCCGGAACCTCCGCCGCCTAATAATAGGGCGGGAGGAACCACATCTTCAAATTCACTGAGAAGTAGGAGCAGATACCTGAGGAACCCGTCTCGGTTGCGGATCACGGTCCGGATGATGGCCGCGTCACGCTCTGTCGGAAGGCCTTCAACGGGCAGATTCAGGGCGAAGCGGAGCTTTACATCCGGAAGATCGGAGACGATTTCAAAGGAGATGAGCCCCGTTATCGCCTGGGGTGAAAAGGTGCCGAGAAAAGTATCTCTTTTTTGAAACAAGGAATTCAGGTCCACAGCCCGCTCCTGGGTCACGGTCAGGGGCCAGACCCTAACCATAGAAACGCCCCCCAATGCAAACAGCTCAGATGCTACGAGATGCAAACGCCAGCCGTTCTCATCCTTACCTGGGCTACACACTATGTGAAGGGAAGCAGCTATCAGCGTTTGCCGAGCCTTTTCCAGGGCATCCTCCGCCGCTTTTCGAGCAACATCTGATTCCTTTTGGCTCGCGGGTTCTCCGTACTCTGCCAGAAGTTCTCCCAGGCCGTTAGCACTGAGGAGTTCGTCGATGCCCCCTACTTGGCTCCGCTTGCCGACCAATTCCACCAGGACCTCGATGTTTTCTGAGGCCCGCAGTGCTGCGGTGGTGGCGTTCGCGGAACCTATAAAGAGATGGGTATTCCAACCCTGCTGAAAAATATATGCTTTGGCATGGAGACCTAAAATATCCAGGGGGGCCATTTCCTGGTCTTCTCCATCTTCGGTCTCAGCAGCATCATCAAGGACTAGACATTGCTTAAACTTGGCCCTGGTGTCGGGAGAAAGCTCGGCCAGAGTTTCGGAGCGGGAGATCAGGGCTTCTGGGGCATCCGTGCTCTGGCAGAGCATCTCTAACGCCCCATCTGTGCAGAAGGGGGATACTACGAGCAAGCGGCGCGACTGCGGAGGTAGCCAGGCTTTGCGTTTGCGCCCGAACACATGGAACTTTACCGACTCAAAGCCTGGCGGCAACTCCCATTGGGTCCGCCGGGCCTCGTCGGAGAGCCGGGCGGTTTGATCCCGGCGCTCAGGGGGAACCGAGTTTTTGGCCAATTCAGGCAAAAAGGCAATCAACTCTGCAAGTTCTCGGTTTTCAGAACGGAAGCGCCGTCCGGGTTGGCCCTCCAGTTGCAAAGAGAGGTCCCAGGACCGGTCCAGGGTGAGGTTGCGGGAGAGAATCAGAAGGCGAAGGAGCGGGGCGTCTTCTCCCAAAGGGTCAACAAAGCGCAGCAGCCACAGCTTTGGGTGAAACACACCTCTGCGTGGTGCAAGCACCTCAATTACCATGGATTCCAAAAGCCCGTAGAGAACATGGGGGCTGTCCGGCACCAGCATCCGGCCCCGTTGGGCGTAGACAGTCATCCGTGCTGTCACCCGTCTCAGCGCCTCAAGCAAGGTAATCCCGTCGTCCAACTGTTCCTTGAGATTTCCTTTCCCCAAAAGGGCTAAATGTATCGGAATGGTTAGTAGAGTGATAGGGTCCAAAGAGAATGTTGTGGCAATGGCCTCGTCAAAGACCATACCCGGTGGCGGGGTCAGGGCTCCGGTGTAAAGGCTGCGGGAGTTAGGGTTGAGCATCAGGCCCCTCGTTGCAGTCCACTATGCAAGTCCCGCAGAAAAGTTTTGGCTGTGGGCCAGCGGTAGACTAGACGGCCAAGTCCGGAGGAACCACTCCATTGCTCCAAAGCACGTCGATTGACAAAGCGGGATCTAGCCTTTTTGAGAGCCTTTTCCCGCTGACGCACCAGGTTCCATGCTTCTTCATCCTCCCCCAGATTTCCCCTGGAATCCCCGACCAACTCCAACCAGCGTGACACGAAGCGGCGTGCAGCAAGTGTAATGGTGTGACCCTGGCCCTCAGTGAGTTCCCAGAGGCGTGTGAGAGACCAGTTGCCAAGGTCTGCGAAGTCGAGCTCTTCCCCCCATTTCTTAAGCCTATCCCGGTACTCCTCTATTTTCTCTTCCCAGTTCCTCAGTTCTGACAAGGCCAGGTTGTAGAGTAGGGCGGCGCCATTCATGACCTGGGAAAACCGGCGGGCATGTTCAAGCAGTTCCTGATGCGCCTCCCGAAAGCCGGCCCTGTCAGGGTGGAGCCATGGTAACTCCACCTCCGACGGATAGCAATGAAGCGCCAGATGACCCAGAAGACTATCGGGGTGGGTGTGCTGCAGGCGGTCGAGGAGAAAGCTCGCCTCCTCATGGTTGAGAATAAAGTCGGCCTTTGCCGGGAAATCGGGTGGGGGCGAGGGCAGACGAGGATGCCAGGTTAGGGTGCCGGGGTCCGGGGTCGCTTCGGCGTCATCCCCCATCCGGGCTCGCTCCCGTTCCCGGGCTTCCTGGGTCGCCCGCCGGCGGTAGATGGCGCCTATTTGTCGGTGGTATTCTTCCTGGGAAAAGTCTACCAGGCGAATCCCCCAGGCGCCCAGACCCGCCCAGTAAACCGAGCTGGGAAGGCGTTTGAGCCCCTTACCAGCCACAACGCCGAAAACACCGCTTTTATCGTCGGAGGCAAGCAGGGGTCCCACCAGGTTTCGCTCCATCTTGTCGGCCCGGGCGGCAAATTCTCCAAGCGGCATTCGCTGATGCTCCAGGTGGGTATAAATCCAGGGGACAAATAACATGTAACGCAGCCGGGTCTGGATAGTACTGGTCCCCGGGAAGAGCTGGTCGGCAAAGCTGTCCCGGATGCCCCCGAGGCCAAGTTCGTCCCGGCTTTCCTTTTCCTGGAAGAGAGCCAAGATGCGGAGGCTGCGCTCCCGGGCGGCAGGATCGTGATCAACCCATGTTAACGAAGATGGCACAATTTCCCCTTGATCTCATTCAGGAGAATCAATCTTGTGGCGCACTTTCTTCTTCACCCAGTTCGATTAAGTAATGCGAGCGACGAGTAACACCAATATTGTGCTCAACCATAAGGGCAACTAGTTGTTCACCGTTCATGAGGGCCACGGGGACGGCATCAGACCTGGCCGCCTCCTTCCGAGCCCCTTGGCTGAAGTCGCTGGTGGTTATAATCAATCCCTGTTCGTGAGCGCCCAAACTTCCCCGGACTTGCTGAACCACAGGAGATTGTACGCGATTTTTGGGTCTCCATTTCTTAACCTGAACCGCCATGCGAGTGCGGATAACGTCGCCCACTACTAGCGTGCCTCGCACATCGATGCCGCCGTCATTTGTTCGCTTGGTTACCTCAATATCCTCAAAGCCGATTTCAGCCAATAAACGGGCGATCAATTCCTCAAAATCAGAAGGGGTGATTGATAAAAGGTGTTTATGTAAAGCTTGGCGCACCCTTTTGTTATGTTGTTCAATCTCGAATGCAAGCCCGCGGCCCATCCAACGAGAGAGGCCGACATACCCTTTTCCGTGCATGACAAAGCGAGGCTGGTCACCTCGTTTTTGGTATCTTCGGATCTCTGTCAATATCTGAGCGTACATCGTGGCTTCTGGAGTTTTCCCCTCAGTTGCTAACAACCGAAGTTCCATAGCCTTCTCAGTGATAGCCCGATAATACATGGGCTGTTTCTTGCCAAATTCTTCAAGCACCTTCTCCGCTGAATCCGTAAAGGAAAGTTTCTTCCCTTCAGCCTTTTTGTCTAAGAGGTTTTGTTGATCAATGGTTTCAATAGTCGTCGGCGTTTCTTCGCTTGCCCATTCCCGCAATCCGAAAATCCCTCTGTCTAAACGTTGAAAGATAGAGTTCTGGACATTATGCTTGATGTCTCCTGCAAGCCGGGCATTTACCGTGGCCTCAGGTGTTTTGCCCTCTGTAGTCCAAAGTCCCAGATCAAGCATCCTTCGGGTAATTTCTCGATAGTGTAGGGGCTTCCCCGCGCTTTTCAGGACCTTCTCCGCTGCGGATAATGAGCTCATCACCATAATGGTCCTCTCTGAATTCTAAATGGTCTCTTCGGTCGTAGGCTTATGTCTATCCAGCCATGCCGGCACCAGCCGCCAGGCCTGGCGCAAGTTATGGTCCTTTTCCTTATAGTCTGGCGCCAGCTCGCGCAAGAGAGCCCAGAATTTCGCAGAATGATCCATGTGGACGGTATGACATAATTCATGGACAAAGACATACCGCACCAGATCCTGAGGAATGAAAAGAACTTTCTGATTGATACTGATCGTCCCATGACGTGAACAGCTGCCCCATCTGGTTTTCTGGGCCTTTACCAGCACCCGGCTAATTTTGAAGCCCTTTTCGTCGGCTAGTTGCTTTAACCAGGGAACCAGGTATTCGTGAGCCTTGCGATGCAGCCACCTCTTCACTGACGCTTTACATACCTGCACATTATCGGTATCGCCATAGACCAGGAGACGGTTTCCCTTACGTTCAACCGCCGCCACCCAGGGGGCCTCGGTAGGCCGGTAGTCCACCGACCATTCTTCTCCGATGGCCCGTAAGGTGACTCGCTCTGGAACCCTCTCCGGAGGCTCAGGTTGAAAAAATTTACGCTGCTGGCTGGTCTTTTTCTCTGCTTTTTCCAGCCAAAGTTTTTTGCGTTCCAGAAGACCAGGAATGCGCTTCTGGTCAAATCCTTTCGGGACCACTACCACCAAACCCTCTCGCGCCGACATCTTTAGGCGCACATGCTTGGCCTTGGTGCTTTCCCTGACGGTGTATTTGCGCACCTTATTCAAGTCTTTCTCAGCCTTCAAACCGCACCTTTTTCAAAAGCCGGATGCAACGATCAATAAAATCCTTGCCGGGTCCGTGGAGTTGCATTTCTCTGAACTCCCGGGCCAACAGGATCGTGAACTCCCGGTACAGCTCCGTGTCCATGTGACTTTGCAGGAACCAGTTGGGGAAGCATTTCTCCCTGGCCACCCCGATAATCGCCTCCGCCACCTTTAAAGCATCGGCCTCGGAAATTCCCTCCACTCGTTTCGCCACTTCTTTGGCTATGGAATTCACCACCGGCCGCTGGGCTTCCTGGATGACCTCTACCACCTGATTGGTCAGTTCTTCCAGCTCTCGCAGCAGGGCGATGCCCGCCAAGGCGCCAGCCCGTTTTTGATCGATGATCCTTTTTAACCGCTCGCTCAGGGGCCTGACATCTTCGTCCTCGTCCAGGCGAATTCGGATTTCCGCGTCCAGCATCGCCTCGATTTCCAGCGCCTTGGCGTCGGGGTCCAGGTCCTTGATCTTGGTTAGGTAATTTTCATCAAGGACATAGTTGGGAAAGTCCTTTTCAATCTCCTTAACATCCACATGCTCCCGGATAAGCTGCCTCGTTTTGGCCCCGTCTTCTTCCGTGATCTCAAAATGCTCTCTGGGATAAAACTTTTTCCGGTAGAGCAGGTAAAACTTGCATAGCCAGGTATACTCATTCAAATATGGCCGCAAGAACTCATCCGGTTGCAAGGTTTCGAAAAGAATCCGGACGTTCCGGAAGAACCTCTCAAATTGCTCCCGCTTATCCTCGCTGTCATTCAACAAAATCAACGCCTTCAACAGGCTTTCATGGCTGCCGCTCCGATCGATGCCGGCAAACAAGTCGCTCAACTCCTCCATCTGCTCTTTGAACATCGTCCTGAATTGACTGAAGGGGAAGGCCACTTCGCCCAATTCGCTCTTGTCGTAATGCAGGGCGTCACTCAAATTTTCGAAGATGCCGAAGTAATCCAGAATAAGGCCATATTCCTTGAGATCGGTATATGGCCGGTTTACCCGGGCGATGGCTTGCAGTAGCGTGTGGTCCCGCATGCCCTTGTCCAAATACATCACCTGCAGGATGGGGGCATCGAAGCCCGTCAGGAGCATATCGCAGACAATCAGGATTTCCACCCGATTGAAGCGGTTTTCCGGGCTATCCCGCTCCTCCTGAGTCTTGGGCGCCGGCTTTTTGAAATCCTCAATGGCTTTGCGGCGCTGCGCCTCCCCCAAATAATGAGGTCTGATCATCGCCACATCGTGGATCGGGTCCTCAGAGATGATAATGAGCGACACTTCCGGGGCCAGCAGCTGATCCAGCGCCGCCTTGTAAAGGGCGCACATCTCTTTGTCCCGGCAGACCACCATGGCCTTGAAACCGTTGGGCCGGATATGTTCTACAAAATGCCGGGCGAGATCTTCGCTTACCTGGGCGATGCGTTGGGGATGCTTCAGGATGGCGTCCAGTTTCGCCTCGCCCATCAGGGCCTTACGTTCCTCCGGGGAGCGATCGGCGAAAAGGGCCTCGAATTTCTGATCCAGTTCGGCATAGGCCACGGTCCAGTCCGTCAGCCGCACCTCGTAGTGGATGGGCTTGGTGGCCCCGTCCCGGATGGAGTCCTCGATGCTGTAGCGGTCCATGTAGCGCTCATAGAGGTCCTCTCCCAGCACCCGCCCGAAGGCCCGGGGCGTGTGGCGGTCGTTCAGCTCCAGCGGCGTCCCTGTCATACCGAAGAGGGCTGCGTTGGGTATGGCGCTGCGCATGAAAACCCCCAGATCCCCGTACTGCGTCCGGTGGGCTTCGTCCACCAGCATGATGATGTTGCCCCGCAGGGAAAACTCCGTGGGCATCCCTTCAAACCGGTTAATCGTGGTGAGAATAATGCCCCGATGCCCGTCACCCTCTCCCACCAGCCGCCTGAGGTCGCGAATGTTTTCTGCTATCACCGTATTTTCTGTGTTGGTCTTAAATAATTCCCCCATCATTTGGTCCAGCAATTGTAAGCGGTCCACCACAATGATGATGGTGGGTTGCTTCAAGTCCGGATGATTCCAAAGCTTTCGGGCGGCAAAGATCATAGTCAGACTCTTGCCCGAACCCTGGGTATGCCAGACGATGCCCCGGCGCTGGTCGCTGGGCTGCGTCAGTGCCAGACCCCGGTCCACCATCTTGTTGGCCGCCCGGAATTGCTGATAGCGGGCCACCTTTTTCACCGTGCGGCCATACTCGGTCTCAAAGATTATGAAGTTGCGGATCATGTCCAGCAAATTGCCCCGATCAAAGAGGCCATACAACGTGCACTTCATCTCATCGAAGGCCGGGATATGGGTATGGGGGTGGGGGTCCCGCCACTGCTGCCAGTACTGCAACCGCATACCAGGCACCCCGTATTTCATGCGCAGCTCATTCACTCCGGCGCAGAAGCAGTTGGAGTAATAGAGGTTGGGGATTTCCGTGTCGTAGCGCCCCGTCTGTTTAGCTCCTTCGGCCCAGTCCACGTGCCCCCGAGCCGCGGTCTTGGCCTCGATGTCCACCACCGGGATACCATTCAAGAAGAGCAGGATATCCGGCCGGCGCCGCTCCACCCCCTGAATCCAGAGCTGGTTGGTGGCCAGAAAATCATTGTTGTCCACCTCCTCGAAATCAATCAGCCGGATGTTCTGGTGCCGCTCTTCCTGGGCGAACTGCATGGTCATTTCGCCCCGAAGCCAGCGTAGCCATTCCTGGTTGTCCTTGAGGGCTCTCAGACGCGTCATCACCAGGTCCGCCCGCTCATCCGTGGTAATGACCACGGGGTTCAAGGCCTTGAGTTTTTCTCGGAGAATGGGAAGCAGCAGCGTCTCCTGCTCGTCGCCGTTGCGATACTTCATATTAACCGCGTCGCCTTGCTCGTAGCGCCAGCGCAATTCCGGCGACTGCAAGGAATCCAGGGCTTCCTTTTCAACAGTCTTGTATTCGGTGAACGTCATGCCTGCGCTCCTGCGTTGACCCGCATTTTCCCGGTGAGGAGGTTTTGGAGAAGGGATTTCTTTAACATTTTTTGCTTTTCAACCTTATCTTCCAATGTCTGCAATAGATGCTCCGATGATTCTAATACTCCAAGCATTTTTTCCTGCTCCTGGGGGTCAGGAATGGCGATAGGAAATTTTTTCAACTCCCTAGAATTAATTGTGCAGAGATTATTGGTCTGTTTAGCGTGAGCATAGAAGTAATTCTTTGCTTGCCAAGATTGCAAATAGAAATGAAGTAACTTGGGTTTATAAAGATCATTATTAAACCTTATCCTGAATATATGGTTTTGGTAGGAACAAGGTTCTATTTCGCCGGTCCATATAGCTCCCCGACCAAGTTTGTCCCTGTCTCCCCCTTCGGTCATTAAAATATCTCCAGAGCAAAGAGAGACATTTTCTAACTCAGATTTTTTTATATGTGCCGTTGATATATTGCTTAACTCAAAATAGCCTTCCTGGACATTGATTACTGTAACGTAAGGAACTGCAATACACTCATGGCGTGAGAGGTCTCGCCCCATGGTAAATCCTGATTTGATTTTGGCCAAGGCTCCGAGCTTTTGAACATCCCAAGATGTAGGGAAGTGCAACCACTTAGTTTTTAAAAATCGCTGATGCTTTCCCGGGATGCCCCTAGTGAAGAGTTGCTGCATGAGGGTGGTTTTCAGGCGGCGGGCAGCTTCCAGTTCTTCCCGAGTCCTAACTATTGACTCATCGACCGCTTTGATGATTTTTGCTATCGCTTTTTGCTCGTTTTCATTCTTAGGGCGAGGAATCTTAATTTGTCGAAAATGCCTTGATGTAACGGCGTCGTAGGTAGTTCCCTGACCAGCCCGTATTAATGTTCTAGCCCATCGGAGCATTCCGTAATGCAAATAATCAGGATCAATATCCCTTACCTGGATTGCAGCCAAACCCCGTCCAATGGCATATTCTTGATCGGCGCGGTTTAATTCGCCAACTGGAGCCCGGACGCTAATAAGAGTTGACCCTGGCAAGCAAACCCTGTTTGGTTTCTCACACCAAATTATTGGCTCAGGATGGTATTCCCCGAAGTCGGCATTACCCTGGAGAAAAGGAAGGCCGTTACCCTTGTCGTTATATGTCTCCGAAGGGGGGGATTGTCCTGCAATTACATCAGCAACTTCTGTTAACGAAACGAGTTCCCATTCAGAAGGCAGAAAATCAAATTCCGGAAGATGAGCCCATCGCATCACATTGGACTCCTCACCATACTAGAGATTAACTGGTTTAATGATCCAAAAGCTAATTGGTTTTTTTCACTGGCCTCTGATAAATTAGTCAACGCTTCCTTTAAAGAAATCTCCTCTTCGGGCTCAAAGGTGTCCACATACCGGGGCAGATTCAAATTAAACTCGTTTTCCTCAACTTCAGCCCGCTTGGAAATGGCAAAGTACCGTTGTGCCTCTTCTGGATCGGAGCAGATACGCAAGAGGTCGGCCGCGGCCTCCCTGATATGGACGATCTCCCGGTCGCAATGGTCGTTGATCTCAGCCTCCTTTCGGTCTCGCTCTTCCTGGATCTTCTCCAGTTCTTTGATGGCCCGAGCCAGTTCCTTCACCCGATCTTTATACCCCTGCTTGGCTTCCTTGGTTCTCTCCCGCAGTTGCAGCTTGAGACCCTTGATCCGGGCCGCGGCTTCCGCCTTCTCCTCCCCGGAGAAATCCGTGAGAGCGGCGGTAAACTCCTCCACCATCCGGATTATGAGCAAGAGGGGGCCGAAAAAGGGGTGCTCCGCCCCAGGCTCCTGGGACCAGGCGGAGAAATCTACTTGCTGTAAGAACTCCAGCTCTTCTTTCAGCTCCGGCAGCGGGGCCAACACCGGGGCATAGGCATCCTCGATGTCCTGAAGCCGCCGGGCCCGCTCTGCTTCCTCCTCGGCGATCAGCGCCGCTTCGTGCTCAACGATAAGCTCCCGGGCCTTATCCAGATCGCCGAAGGCCCGCCAGGGCACCAGAACTCGCATCAGATCGGAAGGCCTCAGCAGGTTCTGGGGGTTGGCCTTCTGGTAGTGGCGGGAGGCCCAAATCATCAGGATTTTTCCCTGGCGCTCGGGAGCCTTGTTCTTGTTCAAGACAATGAGGCAAGCCGGCACAGAGTTGCCGTAAAACAACTTTGCGGTGAGGACAATGACACACTCGATCAGGTCGGCCTTGACAAACCCCTCCCGGATCAGATATTCGGTGTCGGCCTTCTGGTTCTGACCGTCATCTTCCTCGGTCTGCTCCGGCTGGCCCCGGAACAGCACCCCCTGGGACATGACGATGATGCCCTTGCCGTCATCTTTGAGGGATTTGACCACATGGCAGAGCCAGGCGTAATCCCCATTATTCCGAGGCGGCAGGCCGAAGTCAAAGCGGTGATGCGGATCGCCGCCCACGAAATCGTCATAGCCCCAGTCTTCTAGGGAGAAGGGCGGATTCATGATGATCCGGTCAAAGCGCAGGAGCCGGTTGCCGTCGTCCAGGTGGCGCGGGTCCCGGAGGCTGTCCCCTTGCCGGTGCTGCCAGCTCTTGACGCCGTGCAAGATCATGTTGATACGGGAGATGTTGTAGGTGGCCACGTTGCTCTCCTGGCCATAAAGAAAGAGCTGGTCCGGGTCGCCGCCGTGACGTTTCACCTGGTTGCGACATTGCAAGAGAAGTCCTCCGGAGCCGTTGGCCCAGTCGCAGACATGATGCCCGGGAGCAGGTTCGATAATCTCCGACATCAGGTAGGCCACTTCCCGGGGGGTATAGAATTCGCCGCTGGACTTGCCGGCTTTGCTGGCGAAGTTGCGGATCAGATATTCATAAGCGTTGCCGAAAAGGTCGTCCGAGACGTGCTGCCGATCAAAATTCTGGCTGCTGAAGTGATTGATAAGATTGATCAGCTTGTCTCGGGGAAGCTCATCCTGTTTGTTGAAGTCAATCTTATTGGTGAGAATGCCGTCGAACTTGGGCTGATTGGCCCGCTCGATGGCGATCATGGCCTCGTTCAGCGCGTTGCCCAACTGGTTCCGGGCGGTGCGGGCCACCTCTCCCCACAGACACCCCTCAGGCACCACAAAATTGTGCATGCGGGGGTCTTTGGCCAGTTCCTCGTCACCCAGCTCAAGGGTGAGTTTGCAGACTTCCTCCTGGTAGACATCGCTGATCCGCTTGAAGAACAGCAGCGCAAAGACATAGCCCCGGAATTCCGAGTGATCCACGTTCCCACGCAGGATATTCGCAGCCGTGTCCAAAAATTGATCCAGCTCCGCCTGCGTCAGCCGGCGCAAGGGCCTGGTAAAAATGGTTCTCGCCATGATTTGTTATCCTTGCTCGGAAAATAGTGATCTATCCAGAATCATTTAACATAATGATTCATTATAGATCGAGTTATCCAATAAAATAATAAATTATCGTCTCCGATTTTTGATTTATTAAATGGTCTATTCCGCCACTAAGATCAAATATGTGCATTGATGATTGTCCACTGTTATTTATTACTTTAAAAGAAACATAACGATCATGCATCTCTTTTGATGTCCTAAAAGATAATATTATAGTGTTCAAATCTCCTAAGGTGATATCATGACAAAGTTTCTTGAGTTTAGCTTTTATTTCACCAGGGGATTCATAGCGTATGTTTTGATAATGGAGCTCTTTGCAAATGATTTTTGTCGCCCGAATATCTTTGGCCATATTGCTGATCATTTCAAGGAATTGGCGCAAATATTCCCTATTCTCATTCCCGGCACTACAATATGGGTCCCTTATTACAATTTCTTCCACATGAGCATCTAAAATAGGTGCAAAATAAATTTCCATCTCCCGCTTCGCGCCTGCAGGAAGTTCCCAGCGTTTCACCTCAGCGTTTTCTTTAAAAATATCCGGCGAGAACGGGGTTGCAGCGCTGACCAGGGTATTGAGAACAATCGACCAGTGCTTGTCAGCGCTAAACTGATAGGCAGGTGTCGGCAGGATATTTTCTAATAGAGGAGCAGCTTGATAATCGGTGAACCACAAGCGGGCGGCCTCGCATGGACGGGTGAATATCCTCAACAGCCTACTCTCTTCAGCGCCGTAATTCGCCTCGGGCAATTTAGTGATGACCAAAGAGCCGTTTTCCATAAAAGGGCGCAAAAATCCCAAGGTTTTCCGCTGGTGCAAGGGCAGTTTTTTATGGTCCAAGGTATGCGTATCCCTCAGGTGCAAGAAGACCTTACACCCCTCATTGAGCAGGTTGAGAAGCCATCTTCGTGCCCTGTCCTCCTCTTCATCCGACCCACCAAACAAGGATCGACCTAAGAGATGAACCTCTTTTTGGGGTCCAATTTGGCGGGCAAGCATTTCGTAACTTGGCTCTTCCCAGATGGTTCCGCCCATCCGAAGCACCGGATGTTCGCTTTTTATTTGTTCTAATGTTTTTAGCCATTCCAATACTAGTAGCCGATTGAAAATATCCCATAGACGCTGGTTGGAGTAGTCGCAAAGGCATGAGCGGCAACCGCCGGCACAGTCATTCGGGCAGGTCAACCGCTGAATAGCGGCCTGGAGCAAGCGTTTTATGGGAACCTCGTCGAACAGGCGTACCGCATAGCCAGCTCCACCGGCAACGGCGTCGTAGAGGATAACGTCGATGTTAGGTGCCGCGAGCTTATAGGTTGAGCGGATTTCGAAGGCATGGATATCAAGTATCTGAGCGGCGGCGAAGCGCAGGGCCTCACTCATGGTTCTGGCAAATGGCTCGTAGTGGCGCCTAGCTTCGGCGGGGCTTTTATCCTCCGGAGGAGTCGGCACCGGTTGATTGAACCGTATAAGGTAAACATCCGTCCGGAAGATGTGGGCCAGGTCGATGGGAGAGGCAAGCTTTCTATTGACACACCTGCCACCGCTTAGAACTTGTTCGTGTTCGTGCATCAAGGTTTGCAATTTTTTTGCCGGCATCATGAAATTGCACAGAAGGCAGCGGTGGTAACCCATGCCATAGGGCCCGCGGTTGACGACGAAGATCTCTCCAGGTACCCCCTCTGGTTCATTGGGGTGGCCTTTGAGTAGCGCTTTGCTGACCCAGGGGTTGTCCGTTACTTTAAACCGGTCACTCCGGGCCAGGGAGATAAGCCGGGCTTCGTCGGCGAACTGCCTTCGCACCCGAGAGCGGGTAGGATCGCCGCCAGCCCGTTTGCTATAAGCGGTAACAAAACCCCGTGGTTCGATGAAGCGGCGTCTGAGTCCCCGCATGGGGGCCCCGCAAAAGGAGCACAGGGATGAGAGGTCGTGTTCGTCCACACTGACATCCACGTGCTGGCATTCAGAACAGGGCCGATAATAGTTGGTCGGCATGAACTCCCTGGGGTAGTAGGCCAGCCCCTCGCTGGTCCAGATGCGGCCCTTGGCCACCACCTGGCAGCCGGGGGCATACTCGCCTAGCCCCAGGGCGGCATCTCGACTGAGGGAGATTTCGCTATCTTGAAAGCCCACTCCGCCCGTCCTTTCTCGGGTCACTTCTAAGTTCAAGGAGTTTACAGGGAAGCTGTAAGTGGGGATCAACCCCCGAGAGGAGAGTTGGTTTACCAGAAACTGCCTCATGAAGTCATTCCGAAGACGCTCCCAATGAAGGGCCTTTCTCAGATCGTTGGCTGTTACATATTCTTCCCGTTTTCTTGAGTATAAGAACCAGCGCTCCATCACCTCCTGGGAAAAATGCTCCAGGCGTTCGCTAAAGTAGGCAGCCAAACTTTTGCCGGAGAGGGCCACGCCTTCCCTGAGTTCCAATGGCAGCATACCTCCGAGCCGCTCCGCCTCGGCCAGAGCCTGCCGTCCATCGGTGGATTCAAGCCAAGTGTGAATCTTACCGACGAACCGCTGGTGTTCAGGTTCCCCGAACTCTTTACCGAACAGGTCCTCCAATCCTGGAGCGTTGACTTTTAGGTTAGTGATGGCATGGCGCAGAAATGCGGCCAGGACGACTGAGTTTTGATGCCTCTGAAAGAGCTGGGCATTTGACAAGTAGATCTTGGGGATGGATGCTGGTTGGCCCAGATAGGTCTGGAAATCCCGAAATACCGCTTGATCATACTGGGTGTTTCTGGCGATGGTGACGCAGAAGGGGGCCGCCTGAGTTCGCCGGCCGGCACGCCCGGTGCGCTGTTGATAGTTGCTGATCCCTGGGGGGATATTGAGGCAGGCTACAGCCTCGAGCTCCCCAAGATCCACTCCAATTTCCATGGTGGTGGTGCAACTCAATAGATTGATCTTGCGTTCGGCGAACTCCTGCTCGATGCGTTCCCTGAGCTCAGTAGATAAGGCTGCGGTATGCTCCCTGGCCCGGCTAGTGAGAGCTCGCCCTTCATTGAAACTAAAGATATAGTGGTTTTGGTTTTTGCGCGTTTCCCTTTCAATTGGCTGCAATTCCTTGACTCGTCCCTGACAACGGAAGGCGGGACACATCTCATCCACCGCGTAAAACTGCAAAAGCCCGCAGTCCTCGCAGACCATAAGGGGGTGGCGCTCCCCTATGTCGAAACGTAATAGTTTCAGATCCAAACCGAATCCTGGGTTCAAACGGACAAGCACCCTGGCTTCAAGTGCAGCCTCCCAGAACCTTGCTAAAAATTGCCGAGCCTCCTCCCAGCTCCATCCCAGACGCTCCACCAAGTACCAGGTGCGACGGTTATGCCTGTTGGTCCCTTCCGGTGATATCCAGGCTTTGCTTATTTGGAGGTTGGTGCTGTACAGCTCGAAGGCCCGGTGTCTGCTAAAAGCCTCTCCCCAAATAAAGGGGTCCTTCATGTCCAAATTGAAAGGGTTAGAGATCGCCTTCTCCCGACGGATGGTTTCCAGGAAAATAGCGATTAAAGAGCCAACCTGTCCTCGATATGCTGCAGGGGTTATTTCCTTCATCCGCCCCTTCAGAGTCTCAATAGGGTTGCCTTGATAATGCACGGTAACTGAACCAAGGGCCTCCAGGGAGTTGCGGCGGCCTCCCGGGGTACAGAACTCAGCAACGATTTGCCCCCTGATGATCTGCAGCTGCGGCATGGTGCCCTCAACGATCTCGCCCCAGGCGTCCAGCACCACCGACTGACCAGATCGCCTCAGGTATCCTTGCACTTCATGAGCCAAATCATTCAGGTTAAGAGGTTCCGTCCCATTCTTAAGAACCTGATAAATAGCGGTCCGCATGGCCAAGTCGCCACTGGTGCGCTCAAAATAAGGAGCGAAATAGGCAGCGTCTTGGCGGCTGTCTGCGAAGGTCAAGAGGGTCCGACCCTCCATAGGGCGAGACTCATCCAGGTCTTGCGCCGCCGGTAAGCATTCCAGCACTTTTTGCACTACTACTGCTCCCAGTGCTTCGTTGCCTGGGTGCATCCGGGTGATGATCTCGGCCATAGACCCCACGGCCCTGGCCCCACACGCGGGGCAAACTTGGACGTAGTAGGTCCTCTCCATTTCATCGTGTCTGGTTTCCACCTCATGAAGGGAGATGCTTTCGTCTTCAACGCTTAAACAAATTTCCCCAGTTCGCGGATTGATAAACAATACATCATCGGGGGTGCCTTCAGTCGCAGTCTCCTCATCGACCTCGTCTTCAGTCCGAGACCGGGGAGGGCGGCCCAGCCAGAAGATTTTGCGGCGGGGCGAGGTTTCTTCCTCCCACACGTCCTGTGATGAAGTGTGGAGTATTGTTCCCACTGAGTATCCTTCGACGAATGGCTGCCCACACCGTCGGCAAACCAGCAGCGGGTAGTAAGGAATGCCGTCCTCGTCTCGGAAATGTCGATGGGGGCGGATTTCAGACCAGCCTTCCGTTGGTCGCCCACCCAGACTGACGCACACACCAGCTATACTGTTTACCGCAATATGGTACCGAGATGGGAGGAGAGGAAAGGCGTCGGGAGACATTCTGGCCCACATCCCTATATGCATTAAGGCGCTCAGGGCCGCACATATGTCCTCCTCATGTTCCCCGGGAAAGATGTGCTTGGCCAGGTCCGTGAACTCGAGGATAAAGCTTTTGTCTAAGATGTCCGCCACCTGACGAACCTCTTGGTTAAGATGAAACCGCTTTTCCAGGGCCCGGGGCAAACTGTGGTCAGCTTCCAGGAAAGGCACAATATCTCTCAAATTTTTTTCGCGCAACAGGTTATTCCAATCCGCTACCCGCGGGTCCTCTATCTCGACCAGATGGTCCATGATACTTCCGATGGCCAGCCAGCCCCGTAAATCAAGACTAAAAATTTCCTGGTCCTGTACCTGGAGTCGAACGTGGGGTTTGCGGTCCCCGCGAATAACTTGGTGAACCTGTTCCCCGAAAAGGTCACCAGCGAACTTGAGCAGCTGTATGTTGGCTTCCGCCCCCGATGCTAAAGTTGCACTTGTCCCAAATACTTGCAGTGGCCGGGTAAGGCCCAGCCGGTTTTTCAACTTACGCAGGAGAAAGGCAACCTCCGATGCTTGAGCGCCGGAGTAGGTGTGAATTTCGTCTAAGACAATACAGCGCAGGGTGTCATGGGCAAATAGAGGTGCATTTCGGGGCAAGAGCAGCAAGTGCTCTAACATTGCGTAGTTTGTGATAAGGACCTTGGGGGGATTTTCCAGCATCTCTTCCCGAGTAAGAAGCCAGGTGGCTGGCACCCTTCCTTCCAAAGCCTCCATAAGCTTGGGATTATCCTTGATCTTTTGTTCTTCTTCCGCCCGTGAGGCGTGAGCTCGGATATGGGAAGTGTAGCGCCCAAAGGTGATGCCAAAATCCTCTAAGAAGAAGCCAAAAAGCGGTGCAATCCGGTAATATAACTGGTCGTTAGCCAGAGCGTTCATGGGGTAGATGAGCAGTGCCCTGACGCCCGGGGCATCCGGTTCAGTTTCGTTCAGCAAGGTGTGGGCGATGGGGTAGAGAAAGGTTTCTGTTTTTCCGCTACCGGTGCCGGTGGCTACGATCAGGCTCTCTCCATCTCGACAGGCCGCCGTCAGGGCTTTTTCCTGGTGGAGGTGAAAGGGGCGGTTGAGCAGGTGGTCCGGAAGATTCAAAAAGCCCCGATGTAGAAAGCCCCCCTCGGCCTCGATGAGAGCCTTAAGAGTTCTGCCCTTCTCGAAATCCGGTAAGGCTTCCACGTAAGGCCCAATGACCAAGGTCTGCTCCTGGACCAGTTCGATAAATCCTTGGCGAAGTTCAGGGTATCTGCGGCTAACCGGCAACGTGGTGGGAATGTAGCGCGTCAGGGTTTGCTTGAGCGTCTTGGTAAGTTCAATGGGATTGTATTCAGACATGGCGTTCCCCTTAAATATCCAAGTCGCAGGTAAACACGAGCTCCCAGAGGAGAAGATAAAAAGCGAACACGTCCTCTCCCACGTATAGAAGGTAAGAGAGCATTCCCTTTAGCTCGGACGGTTGAGCCAGCCGGATTTTGACATCCCTCAGGAATCTCTCCAAAATATTGGGTTCCCGGGCGTTTTTTCGGCAGACGTAAGCCCACAAGGCAAGAAATCTCAAGATCCTCTGAAGGTTTTCCCTTTGGACCTCTTCCGGTTCAGCAAATACCTTGCACGCTGTATCAAGGAGCCCCAAATCGACGGGGCTGGTTCCGGAGGCATACAGCGAGAGGAGGGGAGTAGTCTCATTATTGAGGAAGGTTATCAGCCTGCCGAGCCTCTCTTCATTGCCTGGTAGCGTTTCAAGGTAACGATCCTCTAGTTTGCAGACGGCATGGCGGTAGTGTCGAGGACCCAGATAATCGCCGGGGCCCGGCTGCCATTCCTCGTCCCAACGAAATTTTTGGTCATCGGAAAGGCCAGTACCAAGCAAAGCTTGTCGATACAAATCCAAACGGAATTCTTTAGGTGGAGAACCCCTCATAACCAAGGCTGCATTGGCAAAGCCGCCGATTACTCCCAGGGCGTGTAATAAATTATCTTGAAGGGCACCCATAGGATCACTTATCTGAGACAATATCTGCATACAGTCGACAAGCATAGTGTTATAGCGATTTTCTATATCAGCATAACGGTCCCGCGGATAACTAAAGGCCTGGGGGAAAATGGCGCCTATGTGATGATAGGGGAGCCAATTTGCGTCTCTATCAGTAGAGGATTGCTCTGCTAACCACGCCATGAGAGATTTAATAGAGATGGTTTCTTGAAGTCCCTGAAATACTTGGTTCCAGGCCCTTTCCAGATCGCTCAAATGGGGTCGGCACTGCAGAGCGTAACGGGGAAGCAAGCGCTTGTGGACCTGGGTGAGAAAAACCTCCAGTTCCGCCTCATTAAAGGCATCCAGGCCGCCCAGGATGTCGGCGATTGTTCCTATACGGCCACTGTCGTTGACGATCATCTCTCCCACATAGACGCCCCCTTGAGCATCCATTAAGGCGCCCCATCTCCCGCCAATCTTGGCATGGAAACCCAGAACCCACCAGCCAGGAGTCCAGCCGGAGGTAGTCAATTGGATGGATAAGGCATTGATGCCTTCGCGATAAATTGCTGCCCCTGCTCCCGAGGCCCACTCCTTGAGGAGGCCGCGATCGATGTCGCCATCCTGAAACGCTTGGGTCAGTTTTTCCCCTGTAATAAGATTTTCGGCTGACAGGTCAAATGCCTCGGCCTCCCCCTGCACTGCCACCTTGATCTCTATGCCGGAGCTTTGGGACTTCACCTGAAAATCAAAGACCTCGTGAGGCGACGCCAGCCGTACCAGGGGGATTTTAACTTCAGACCCATCATAACGAAGCGCCAACACGTCTGCGCCTGGACCCAGATATTCCATCAGACTGGCCAGGGGCAAGAGTTTGCTTCCGACCCTGGCAAAGTCTACCTTGACCTGAAAGGCACCAAGCTCCAGGGTGGCAGAATCAGTGGTCGAGACTTTGAGTACGCGCCTGGTTCCGGCGGTTACTGCCAACGTTGTTCCTAATTTCAGGGGGCGTTCCCAGCTAGATTCACCGAATTCTTCGAGGCTCAAGAAAATGCCGGGTACTGCCCAGGTGAAGGAATGATAGCGCGTCCCGTCGGCAAAAACCATTTTGAAATATCGGTGCAGATCGTCCGTGAAGGTTAGTTGGTGTTCGGGTTCATTCAAACGGACATTTTCACTCTTCACCAGGTTTTCTGGAAATCGGTCGCAGTGAAGAACACTTCTCTTGGCATACTGGAGGCCATTCCACAAGAGTATTGAACTGCGAGCCAATACCCGGCGGCTGTCACGTCGTCTCAACTCGGCCAGCAAGCGGGCCACACCCGGTTTCCACCCTTGCCCGAGGAGATCGATATTCAAGTGTGTTTTGTCATTATCGGCTCTTTCCAAAAAGATTTCCCTGTCCTCTCCGAGGCAGCTAGGCTTAAGCATCAAGATATAGTCAGCCCCTTGGACCTCAAGCAATTCTCGAGGAATGACCACTTCCAGAAAGAGTCCTTTGGAGGAGCATACTTCCTGATTCCGCACGTCACGGATGATGTCTCCCTGCCAGTTTAAGCTGGGAACTTCCTCGGCGTGTAGAATAAGCTGGGCTGGCCCACGGTGAAGCCTGAGTTTCTCTCCCGGCAAGAGATCCAAATTCATGAGGAAAAGGGATGGTTCTGCGCTTAGCTGTTCCACCTCGTGCATGACGTCTTCAGGTGCAAAGCGCAGGAGCGCTGCATAGGGCCCTGGTTTGAGGGCCACTTCATCATTCTGCCCGAGGGCCGCCCCTTGCAGAAACCTCCCCGAAGGTTGTGAAAAGAGTATCAGGCGGTTATCAGCCTCGTCTTCCCAAAGAGAAAACTCCTTGCTTGCCCCATTCCCCTTGATGCTCACCTTTTTGGGGAGATCGGAGGGTAAGAGAAAGAAATCGTCGTGCTCCTTAGACCGGATGACGGCTGTGGCTCCATCCACTTGCACCCGCCATGTCTGGTTATGGCCGCCGGGCAGCAGGACTCCCACCTGGAGCTCTCGAAATAGCAGCTGGGGGACGGCAAAACGCCCCTTATCCACAAGTTTCTCAAGCTGTTCCAAGGCTTCTTGCATCCGCCGCTCGACCACCGAATCCGAAGGTGGCTGGCGCTGCAACTTGATAAAGAGTCGCACATAGTAGCCCTGGTCGTCCCGCCCGATAGCCTCCCGTCCTACCTTGGTAAATGGGGGTCTAAGCAGATCCATCAAACTCTGCCGCCACGAGTCAATCGCCTCAGGCTCATCGTCATCGGGGAGACTCACATTTCTCGCCAATCTCACCATTCGCCTGGTTAGCTCAGGAATGAAAACGAGTGGAAATCCTGCCTGGCGTAAGTATTCTTCCACCATGTAATGAGAGCCAAAGATGCGGGGAGACACGGACAGGCCCATTTGAAGGCAGGCCTTGCGAAAATGCCCCCATATTGTTTCCCGTCGATAATGCGGGATTTTCTCGCCAATAGCCTTTTCCAAGTGTCTATAAACCTCAAAGTACCCTTCTTCGCCAAACCCCTCCATCAGGTGCATGACAAGATAGGTGGTAAAGCTGGCTGGAAAACGCTCAAGGCCTATGAGAAAGGCATCTAAAGGGGAAGGCTTGCTTGCGAGAACCTCTTGTAGCGAACTTCTTAATGTGTCACTGAAATAGTCAACAAAGAGGCCCAAAAATGGGGCTTCCCCCTGGAGAATCCCCCTGAACAGATCCGTCTCAAAGTCACTAAAACTTTTCGACATAGGATTTCCCATTGATGGTTGGCTTTTTTGGTAAAATCCCGATGTTGAATTCAAAATGCTCCACTATTCACTTATACAGCCCCCAACGGGTAAAAGTAAAGGTCCATGATGAAGGGGTTTTAAAAGGGGCATCTGCCTGAGATGCCCCTTCTTGCTGGGCTCAGCGAAATGGCTCCTGGGGATTGGCTCTCCGAAAGTCAACCTTTCCCTAAAACTTGGTCGCGGTGGTTGGTAAGACTAAATCAAGAAGGTTTCTTCGCCGTAGCTTTCTCCATTCATTCTCAAGTGAGTTTTGGTTAATGAAAGGTAATGACCAAAATGCCCTCCCGGTTCACACCCGGTTGATAGTTGGCTCTGTCAGGGGTTCTTGGTGCGTTTTCGGAAGGCCCGCCAGCACTCCCGGCAAAACCAACGTGTCTCACCATTGGTCTCGGGACCTCGGTAAGCCACGACGGCGGCTTCCCGGGGGTGCTGAGAGCAGTTTCCAATCATTGGGCGGTCATCCGGCGGCTTGGTCGTGGGCTGCATCATCCGTCTCCACCGGCCCGATCCGGCCTGACTCCAGCCACCAGATTTGAATCTCGGGGATGAATGAAGGCTTCGCTTCTTGTGAGGTAGCGAAAATTATGATCGTGTCAAAGTCCGGCTGGATTTCCAGGAGGAAGTCAATAAGCGCGGTCCGGTTCGAGGGGTCAAGCAGGTCGGCTTCATCGATTAAGAGCAGGCGGGCCCCGGCCAGTTTCGCCAGGACATATTGAAAGGCCACCCCCACCCGGAATTTTGCCGATTTGCTCAAAGTGGCAAAAGGGCACCCGCTTAACTCAATGTTCAGGTCCTCAGTCAAGGCCAGGGACCGGCCGGGGAAAAGGTGAACTGAGGCGACGTCCAACAGGTCATTGACTGGCCCCAGGGCCTCGGCAATCAGCCGGGAGGGTAGGCCATCCGGCGCCAGGGCCTTGGCCAGGGTGTCGTAAAGAGTCACCTCGGCCTCGACCTGGCCGATTTTCTCCTGGGCTTTTTCGGCCTCGGCTTTGCGGCGCCAGAAGTCGCTTACCGCATAGAGGAGGTCCTGGCCCCTGGCAAGCCGGGCACCCAGGGATGCTATCGAATTGTCCAGGGCAGCCGCTCCCTCGGAGTTGGCCTTTTGTGACTTGAGCTTTTCGACCTTTGCAGAAAGCTCCTGGTGAGCAGCCTGGAACAGGTCGAAATCTACCTGTCGATCCTGAGCGGCCTTGAGTTCGGTTTCCAGGATGGCCACTTCTTCCTGCTGTTCTTTCAGGTCGGCTTTCAACTTCCCGACCTTGGCGGGGTCGGGGGATGGAGTCCCTGGGACCGCGATCGTTCCGGCCTTGGGACAAACCAGCCCGACACCAGAAAAGAATGGGCACATCGCCGGCCACACCTGGTCAGCTTTGCCGGCTTCCAGGGCCTGGTTCGCAGCGATAAGCTTTTCCAAGATCGGCCGGTTGACCTTCAGGGCCTTGTCCAGTTTGGCAATTTCCTCGGGGTCCGGGGGCTCAGGAAGATTTTCTTCCGTGGCCGCCAGTTCGGATTCGAGTTCGGGAAGTTTTTCAATTTCGCCTTCCACCTTGCCCTGTTTGGTGAGGAGCTTGTCCCGTTCAGCCCGGAGCTTCACCAGACCCTTTTGGACTTCCGCTTCGCTGATGTCTGGGAGGATGTATGCCGTTTCTCCGATGATGGCCCGGTCAGCCGGTTTCTCCACCTGTAACTCGTCCCGGAGTCGTTTGGCTTCCCGGCGTTTGGTGATGGCTTCGGTCTCCGCAGCCTTGAACCCCTTGGTGGCGGCAATCTCTCCCACGTCCAGGGTGAGCTTGCGAAACGGCATACTGTCTTCCTCGTCGCACGAGACAAACAGCCGTTTGGCGATTTCTTCACCTGTCGGGTTGAGCCCCGGGATCACCTGGAAGAGCAACTCCCGCCTCTGCGCTTCGGGCCAATCCAGGAAGGTAAAGGGGTCGCAGAGTATTCCGGGCCAGATAGTAAGACCCAAGTCTTCAGGGCCGGAGAAAGTCGAGGGTGACTTGGGCGTCCTGCGCCGGGTCCCAGTTCGGCCGTCGGCAAAGGTAAGGCTCACCTCCGCTGCCTTGCCGCCGTCGCGAATCAAGGCCGCCTGCTTTTGTTGCGTCTTGAGGCCCCGGGCCTGGCCAGTGAGGCACCATTGGATAGCGTCCCGGACAGAAGATTTGCCGGCCTCGTTTTCCCCGATGATCACATTAATGGGGGCCTGGAGGTGGAGGTCCAGAGATTCCAAGCCCAGAAATTGCCGGATGGTGATGTCGGTGATTTTCACAACTCCTCCTTTGCCTTGCGAAAGTCGATGCGCTCGGTGGTTTTTGCGGTGGCATTGGCCAGAACCTGCTCCAGCAGGTCTTGCCGGCGGAGCTTTTTGAGCCCCCGCTCCAGGCCGGTCTTGGTGAGGTTCAGAAGGGGCCAGACGACCTCCCGTTCCAGTCCGGCCTCCAGGAGAAATTGCACCACTGCCCTGGGGTCCAGGTCGTAGCTGGTGGCGATGCTGGGTCCGTAAATCAAATCCCCCACCTGTATCGCCCCCTGATCCCTGACCCATTCCTTCAGGCGGGCGGCCAGCTCTTTCTCCAGGTTTTGCAGGGTTAGGAGTAAGGTGGCCGCCTTCTCCGCCTGTTCCCGGGTGGCCGGGGCCAGGACCTCCACCGGCACCAGGGCCTGGGCCATGACGGGACAATGAGCCGTGATGCCGCACCAGCCGCAGAAGGAGCCGGGCTTGGGGTCAAAATGCTTCTCGGCTTCGATGACGGCGATCTTGGCTTCAAGCTCCTGGGGCACGGTGCCCAGGTCTTCCGGGAGCAAGAGGATTGTCCGCTCGGCCCCGTACCTGAGGAAGTGGAGCCGGAGCAGGATCTCCCGGGCGTCCGGGTACAGGGCTTGCTGCACCCCCCAGCCGTAGATGCGAAGCTGAAGGTCCTTCTCTACCGTCTCGGGCACAACACGGCCAGATTTCCAGTCTGTAATTACGGCAAGGCTGCCTTGCCGATACGTGAGGTCCACCACCAGACGGAAGTAAGCATCCGGGGCAAGGAACTCTGTGGGTTGCCAGGCGCGGGTGAAAGCAAGTTTCTTTTCCACCCCGGGGGCTTCCATGCCCGGGGGCAAAATGAAGTTGTTATAGAACCGCGACCAGATTTCGTGAACGTCGGCCGGCACGTCTATGAAGCCTTGCTTCTCCGCCCATTCCCAATCGGTGGCAAGGCTGTGTTGGATCAGGTGCTCCAGGTAGCTGGCTACGACCTCGTGAACGGTGCTCCCTATGATGAGGGCATCGGATGCAGCCCGAGGAATTTTCTCCACGTAAATTTTCTTGAATGCAAATGGACATCGCCCAAACAGGTCGAGGCGGCTGAACGAATACGATGAGGGTTTCTTGATCATCGGGTCTCCTTAAAAAGTAGGGGACCCGGAGGCCCCCTTTCCCCTATGGTGACGCCACAAAGAACGTGGCAATGCCACAGAAGGCGTAGCATATTAAAACAACGCCCGGCCCTCGCCCTTGATACTGCCGCCACGCGCCTTCGGGGGCGCTGCCGTGGAAGGACCGCCGTGCGGTACGCTATCCCAGCCAGGCGGGACTTCTTCCTGGGGCTCGGGCCGCTTGGTCTCCTGGGGGATGACATAGACCTGTTCAGCCGGAAAGGCGTCCTCAGCCTCGGTGGCATCCAGGCCGGGGGGAGGGGGAAGTAAGGGGTCGTCCCCGTTCGTGTCACTACGGGCCTCTGGTGGGGCCGTTTCTGCCGCTTCGCCAGCCGGGAAGAACTCCGCCGCCGTGTCTTCCTGTTCCTGGACCGGTTCCTGGTGAGGGGCTGCCAACCGTTTCCGGGCAACTTCCTCGACGACCTCCATTCTGACCTTGTGTTCCACCCGCCGCCGGGCCAGTTCATAACCCAGTTCGGCCAACTCAGTCTCCGGACCCCGGTACTCCAGGGAGACGATGAACACCACCATGCTTTGCCCAGTGCTGGGGATGGTGACGGTTTTGGGCGAGAGCACCATTACCAAAGGGATGCCCGCCAGGGGGCCGCCGGTGATGGTCTTGATGAGTGCCATGGAAGAGAGGATGGCATTCACAGAGTTGAAGGAGGTGGTGCGAAAAGACCAGACGCCGCCCACCCTATTTACCCCCTCGATTAAAACCATCAGGGTTCCCAGGGTTTTGCACTTGTCTTGCCCCTGGTACATGGGGTCCTGCCGCTCGCAGGGGCAGGGGACCGGCTGGTAGCTGCCGTTCTCGCCGGTAAGCCGTAGGGCCGCTTCCCCGTCGCCAGAGCACCAGCAACGCACGCCCCGGTAACAGGCATAGCGGGTGAAAAAGTTAAGGTCAAGGTCATCGTAGAGCAGGCGCACCGGGATCTCGGTGATTTTACCGCCTCCAGGATTGAGCCGGGCCATAAGAGGGGTGTCCGGCAGCAGCCGCCCGGCCGCGTCCCGCTGCATGGTCGTGATGACCATGTGGTCGAGTTTGCGCGGCTGAGCGAATTGCTTTCCACCCTGCGAAGTTTTCATCTCGCCTTTCTCGCCGATTTTTACGCGGCCTCTTTCAGCCAATCTGGGTATGAAATTCTTGATCATTTGCAGCCTCCTCCTTGATGGTGCCTACCTCCTCCGGCAATTGGGAGTGAAGTAAGGCCGGTAGATGTTGAACTGGTAGAGCTGGTTCCAATAAGCGGAGCCCGGCTGGTAAACGTAAGGGTTCCGGAAAGTATTGCCACCCCGGATCTTGTAATAGCTGTTCGATGCGCCGTCTTTCCCAATGTAGTAGGTGCCCTCCGCGTCTTGGTAGGGAGCTCCTGGACCTTTCGATTTGTCGTACCAGCAGGGGCGCGGTGACTGCCGCCAGTTGCCCAGGGGCAGGGGGCCTGTGGCGCACCCTGCCAGGATCAGACCCGTGATTATGATCGCTGCCCTTGTCCACATCTCAGCAACCTCCAAACAGGAACAACAGGGTAGCCGTAATCAAAGCCATCCCAACTACCATGGCGGTGAACCACGGGCCGGGATCGTCACGGTCCCAATACTCGTAGCGTTTCTTCACGGCCCCTCCCCCTGTAGTTTCAGGGCTTTTTTAGCAGCCCCCCGGGTGGGGAAATACCGCACGAGGCCTTGCTTGGCGTATACACCCCAGGCTTTCTGGCCATGGGCATCTTTCGCTATCGTCAGGTCTCCGCCCGGCAACCGCTCAACAACGGCTTCATGGGTGATTTGATCTCGTTTGAACATTGGCCCTCCAAAATTCAAAAGTTGTCCAACAAACTCGGCTCCCGCAGTTCCGGGACATCAACTCCCAGGTGTTCTTCCAGCCACTTCGCCACCAGGCGGCGGTGGCAGAATTTGCCCGGCGCTTCCCAGCACAATAGGATCGCATCCTCCCCCAGGTCCTTGAAGACCTCCTGGGGGTCCAGGCCGTCCAGAATCTTTTGGTACGCTTCCCGGTAGGAGGCCTCGTCCATCGTCATCATCTTCCGCCGGGGGGCCAGGGCTTTGTAACGCCGGCCGCGCCAGCCTCGGGGGGGCCAGAGGGCGATTGAGACGAGGTTAGGGTTGCAGCTACCTCGGAAGGTTGCAAAATTACTGGTCTGCATCAGGTCTCTCCAGTCCACAGCGCCAGCTCTGGTGGACGCGGCAATATCCGCCATGCCGGCAGTAATGTCCGGATGCCTCCGGCAGCGGCGCCATGTGAGAGCCGTCATGGTAGGTCACGCCGTTGGGAACGCCCGTAACATTGCAGCGCTCATGGTCATACCCTACCGCCCACCACGGAGCCCGGCAGATCCGGCACCGCCACTTGATGCAGCCGGTCATGGACTCGCACCGGGGCGCCAGGTTGCACCCAAGGTTGTCTGCGCAGGTAAAACAAGAATGCAACCCGGGGAGGGTTTCCGTTTTCTCAGCCGCCAAAGAGGTCATGGGGAGAGCTCCTTGAGGTTCTCATCCGTCCATCCTGTTATCCAGGCTTTCAGGATGGCCACGTTTTCGCTGAATATCGGGGTTAAGTGCTGGATCAAAGAGGGGTCCAAGGATGGTGCGCATGGCAGACCCTGGCGCTGTGCCTCCCTTCCCATTTCCTGGGCGGTGTCGGTGCCGATCATGTTACCTCCGATAGAAGAGGGGGCCGAAGGCCCCCGGCTTGCCTTGTGGCTCGATCATTTCTTCATGGCTTCTTTGGCCGCCGCCCTGACCTCTTCTTTGAGGTCGAAGAGCCAACCCATTTCATCCAGGCTCAACCGGCCCACCTTGCCAAAGCCCTCGGAGCCGTCGGCTTTCTGGTATCCCCGGGGACCGATCTGAACCTTGGGGGCGCCGCCGTTGTACTGGTAGAGGGAAACATACAGCCCGTTCTCATGCTTCCAGGTCTTGATTTCTTGGTCTTTTGCCGCATCGTATGCCATTTACATTTCTCCTTTTTATCCAGTCTGGTGGATCAATTTGGTTTCGGGGTCATACCAGCCGTGCCGCCGCACGATCTTGTTACCACTGGCCAAGCAGGTAAAATCGTAATACCTGAGCTTCTCTGCCGGCACTTCCTCTTTGGCCCAATAGGGGAGTACGTATTGGTAAGAATCTCCCATATAAAGGTGCTTGCCGAAGATTGCCTGGCACCGTGGACATTGATACACCCAGGCGCCGGGCTTTACTTCCTGGATACCCCTCTGCCGGTTACATGCTGGGCATTTCATCGCCTTGCCTCCAGGAGAAGAGGGGGCCCGAAGGCCCCCGGCTTGCTGATAAAGGGGTTAACCCCACTGCGCCGCTTCATATTGCGGTAACCGACTGACGATCCCCCCTTCAATGGCATGGATAATAGACTCAAACGCCTTGAACAATTCAGTCTCCGGCACGTTCCCCTCAGCACATTGATAATGCCAGCAATGCAGGGATTTAAGGGCCTGATACACGCTGCCAGGTGTCGCCGGCTTAAAAGAATAGTCCAAAGGCCTAAACTTCTCAGCTTCACCGTCCCCATACCTCTGGTTCACGGCCAGGACATTGAGGTCAAACATGGCCAGCCCTAAATTGACCTCAAAATTATCCTGGTCCGGGTCATGGCCAATACCTTTTAAAATCCGGCCGATCCTGCCATAAGTCAGGCCATTGCTGCCCACCGTCTCATTGTTAATCCATGAGACTACCCGATTAATTGTGCTGTCACTGACTACAAATGCGCTCATCGCCTTGCCTCCAAGAAAAGAGGGGGCCCGCAGGCCCCCGATTGTGGTCTATGCCGCCCGTTCCATGGGGTAGGCTCCCCTTGCCTCGATCACCCGGCACATCGTCTCGGTGGCCCGATAGGACCGGTCCCAGGTCCCCCACCTTGATCCAGGGGCTTCAATTTCCTCCTCATCCTCATGCTCATGTTTCTGGTTGCGCCGCAGATACTCGGCCATGGCCCCCCTGACTACGTAGAACCGGTAAGAGGCCTCTGCCATCCGGGGGTCTCCCCCCCGCTCGATCAGGCGGGTGACCGCATCCTGAATCATGTCTTCAGGTTCGGCCCAATGGGGCAACCGACCGCCTAACTTCTTGTAAAGCCACCAATTAGCGATCCGGTATGCGTCCTTCATGTCGATTTCGCCGGGGCACATGGCCGGTTTCTTGTAATCAACGATGTAGAACCCGCGCTTAGCAATGAGGTGCGCCGTCCGCTTCGATTGGACGTCAAAGACCACCATGATCTGCGTTGCCTTCATGCCATCCACCGGGATGACCGTCCGGGTCCGTATGCCGAACTTCCGAACTTCCGCTTGCGCCATGAGGCGATCTTTGATATTATTAATTTGCTCAGCACTTAGTTTTTCTGGCCTCTCAGGGTTGCTGCCCTGGGGGGCCAATTTTTTGTCCGGCAATACCACTACCCGGTCAACGTCCCGGGTCTGGGCAATTTTGAAAGCCTCTGCTTTAGAGCGGCTGTAAAGGCCGACAAAGAAATGCGTTTCGTTGCCGACTTGAAACCCCCACCGCCCAAACCCTCTGGGCTGCTTGCCGTTGGTGGCCTGAAATTGCGTGGTGTCCGCTTCCATCGTCTGCCTCCTGATTTCAGATTTGAGCCAAAGACGCTCAAGCAGAGACAGGAACCGCAGCTCCCGCCCCCTGTTCAACGTCTCAGGCCACATAAGCCAAAACCTCGTATCTCCCGGAAGCCATCGTGTACCAGGAAAGCATGAGGTTCGAGTTGTCCAGCTTGCCGGTTTCTCTGGAGAGGATGTCGAACATGGCCTGTCCTTCTCTCCCGCAAAGGAAGCCAGACCAGCGGTTATGCTCCTCATCCACCACCAGGTAGCCATGGTTCTCGATGGCGTCCATGATGTCAGCCAGGGGAATCTCACTGAAATAAGTGGGGTCCACGACAACCCCGACAGCCTTGTTGACCTTCTTCTTTTCAGCAACTTTCATGCTCCACCTCCAAAGGTTTTTTGTTTCACCCGGTGGCGCTTATCCCGGGGTAGCCTGCGAGCCGTTTCCCTTTAACCCGTAGAGTCTGCTCTTTCGGGTCCGGCTGGCCTTTATTTGGTTTTCAAAGAGCGGTGTTCACTATATAGTATTGCAACTGTCGTGCCTAAGTGCTTAATATCACTCGCTAACTACATTATTTCGACAGCGATAGCATAGTGATATTGGTAAGTTACGCACATCGTTGTAATTTTGTTTTGTTGCCCTTTAAGCAACCATTCCTTAGTACAGTTAATTATACCCACCAAACTCACCTAACAACGTTACTGCCTTTCACAACTTATTATGTAATGCGTAGTTAAAGTTACACGGTACAATTTACTTGTCGACTAAACTGTCTAAAGACAATTAATTGAACCAAGTAACAGTCGCACGATCTCTCGGTGTTACTTATGTAAAAGGCCAAACTATACCACCATCCCAACGTTGTTGGAATATATAAGGATATTGCTTGTGGGGAATCAGTAACGCAGCTTACAGTTGCTACACGACGTGCAGCGCCATGTCAAATTCCTTATAAATCAAACCCTCCTGGCTCGGCTGGAAACACAACATCTCGCAGAGCCAGGTGTCCCGGGAGACCTGGCGCTTTTTGGAAATGGCGTCCTCTATGCTGTAAAAGCCGTCGGCGTGCCGGGCCTTGCCCTGGCAGTCCTCCCAGAGCTCGCACTCATCGCAAACCCGCCACTCCGGGCATTTCTCCATGACGTCGAAAATGCACCACTTATAGACCTTGTAGCCGCTCCGGGCCGCCTCGCTGATGACCTGGTCCATCAAGCCGTAGGTCCGGTGCATGGTGCTGAATATCTGCACGCTGGCCTTTATCCCCCGTTTGGTTTGGGGCACCAGCAGGGCCGCCTCGTAAATATTTGGATCCATTTCGTCAACTTCATCCAGCTTGATTTTCTGGGGGTGGGCGCCGCGGACGCTCTTAGATGAGGCAGTCAGGATTTGGATGTTGCTCTGGTTGTTCAAGACCGTCCGGTGGGCCAGCATTTCGCCGCGCAGCAGATGCCGGAAGTCCTGGGTCACCATGCCCCAGCCGTCCCCCTCCCCGGTCAAGTGCTCGTACATGCGCTTGCTTTGCTCCTGGGAGCCGCCCAGGATCTTCGTGGCGCAACCAGACTTAAAGACCGTATCCAGCCAGGTGGACAAGGCCCCCAGGAGGGTCTTGCCGCCCCCCCGGTTGGCCCAGCACACCGAATCCTGAACCGTCTCGAAGAAGCTGTCCACGATGTATTCGGCCGGCGGGGTATGCTCCGGGCAGACCTGGGCCCGGGGCACCCGGAGTTTCCAGTAGGTATCGATGAAGTCCAGCAGCTCGTCAGCGTCCACGAATCCATGCTTAACGTGGTACGACAGCATCTCTCGTTTCAAGATCTCCGGGTCACAATCAACCATTTTTCCCGCTCAACTCATTGATGGTTTTTAGGTATTCACGAGTAGCAGCCCTGGCTTCTGCCTTCTCCATGAGAATGCCGGTTACCTTCAGCTCCTGCGGCACCTTGTTCAACAGGCCGCGATCTTGTAACGATTTCTCCAATTTTTCCTGTGCAGTAATGGCGTTTCGGCGGTGGCCGATCTTAGCGTTTTCTTCTCGGGCCAATTCGCTGTCCCTCATAGATTTCCAACGAATTTGAAGCCAAAAGCTGATGCTTTCCCCCAGAAACTTGTCCTGGTCAAAATTCTGAACCGCATGTCGGTTAATAACCTCCGCGTCCCTAATATCCCGATAAATAGTCTTCTCGCTGACACTAAAATAACTCGCTATTTCTGACACTTCCCCGCCATCTATAACCATTTTTTGGACCTTCTTAATACGGTCTTGCCTGGCCTTGGTGATCGTGGGCAAATATGCCCCCCCTTCCCCCTCTTGAGACAATGGCACTGTCTCTATTGCCTTTATTGGTTCCATTTATGCCCCCGACCACCCAGCATAGAAGTACCGGAGAGCGTCAGGCCCATGGTGCGCTCCCTTACCCGGCTCATGTTTTTCGTAGTCACGCATCTCAATCAGCAAAACCCGGGGACACTCCCGGGAGAAAACCAGGCCCATCGATGCCTTAGTCACCATAGACGTCTTGAGCCACTGTTTTACTGCTTCATGGCCCCAGTCCACCGACCGGCGAGGGCCGGCAATCTCTACCCCGAAAGCCAGTGAGTAGGCTCGAAGCATGTCCGGGGCCGATGGGTCCCCCCAGCCGCCGGTGAGTGGGCCATATCCCCGGGCCTGGTGGATGGCCAAGCAGATCTTGGCGTTCTCGTCCGGGGTCCTGCGTTCCTGGTAATGGGCAAAGAGCACGATCACCCGCTCCATCTTCCGGTCGGGCTGAATCCAAAGGGTGGCGTTAGGGTTTCTAAAGCCCTTGTCTATCCCCAGGAAGAGGTCACATTCGGGGGAGTAGTGGGGATCTTCGCTCATCTCTTCACCTCTCCCGGCTTAAATCCAAACTCGGCAAAAATCGTTCCAGCCGCTTCTTTTTTTATGAGGCTGTCGGCCAAGTGGTTAAGCGTGCCGTCCGGCAAAATGACGCCGTTACCCATCAAAACTTTGTAGCCCTGTATGACCTTGAGAGCGTTCACCTGGGCCAGTTCCGCCCACCCCTGGAAATCTACCAGGGTTTCCTGCCAGAGGGCTCCCAGGTCAACCTCCTGGCCCGGGGGAGGGGGGTCTGGGAGCTGCCTCCGTACCTTAGGCCAGGAGGCGGCCATGCGCATTAGGACCGGATCCCGGGCCATGAGGGCAACGCCGTGGTAATTCTCGGCTGCCCGGTGCACCAGGAGGGCGTCAGACCAACTCACTTTGTACCTCCCCGGAGTGCTCTGCTCCACTCTGCTCTGCTTCAACTTTCTGCGTGTGCTCGTATCCAATCCAGGCGAACTCCAGCAGCTTCATAAACCCCGCGGTCGAGTTCTTGATAAGGCAGTGCTTTTTGATCTTTATCATCAATTCGAAAAAGGAAGCGTAGACATCGAGGATTGCCAGATACACAACATCGGCTACAAAGACCCCGGATATTTCCTTCAGCAGTTCGTCCAGATTCTCGATTTCCTTGGGCAGAAACGTGAAGGTCACCGTTTTGTATTGGAGCCGCTGCTCAGCTATGGCCGCGAACTGGATGCCCTCAAGAGCCTTCACGGTGTCGGAGTCTAACCCGGCGTAAACCTTGGCCTGCACGTCCTTGATGCTCTCCCAGAGGTCCTTCAGGATCACCAGATCGTCCTGGCCGGCAATAGCGTTATGGGAAAGTTGGATTGCCAAGCGCTCATCGGCGTCTTTCTCGTCGCCCACCACCATCACCAAGACCTGCTCCACCCCAGCCTGGCGGGCACCCTGGACCCGGTGGTTGCCGGAGAGCACTCGGAGCTTGCCGTCCTTCTCCCGGTAGCACAAGGGGAGGGATGACAGGTTGCCGTCTTTCTTAATGTTCTCCACCAGGCTCTGGAACTGCTCGGCCTTCATGTATCTGGCGTTCTTTTCCAGGAGCTTCAGTTCTCCGGGGGGCACCATCTCCAACCGGTAAGGGAACAGGCCCGCCAGCTTCTCGTTGAGCAGGTTTAGGACTTCTCGTATTTCTTCAGCCATAACGGGATAACCTCGTTTAATTTCAGGACACCCATCTCGGTCTCATAGACAAGTTTGCCTGGGTCCTTGCGAATCAGTTTATAAAGGCCTCGATACTTCATGGACACCGGCTTGTCGGTGAACACCATGGTTGTGCACTTGGGGAGTTCTACCAGGAACTTTTCTTCAATAGCCTGCTGCACCTCGCGGGTCTGGGTTGTCATGAGGATGAGTTTCGCCAGGCGCTTATATTTGCAGGAATCGACGGCGAAGTCAGCCAGCAGATAAATATCCCGCCCCATAGTCAGGGAATAGATCAGGAACCCGCAAACCTTTCCATCTACCGCCACAATGAACGGCATGATCCCATCCGCCGGGATGCCACACCCCTTGGACAGGTACACGTCCCGGTAATAATTCACGACCTTGTTGCTGCTGGGGACGATAACGAGCTTTGAGGCCGGGGTGATCTCGTCTTCGTCCCCCAGGCGGGCGTAGGGCACAAACTCCGAAGTGCGCTGCTGCTTCATCACCCCCCGGTGCAGGCCGGTCACGTTCGAGTAAATGTAGACCGGCTTCATCCGGGCCTTACGCACCACAGCCACCATGGGCAACCCCTTCCACTCATGGTCGTCGAGGTAGAGGTAATCCCGCTCCAGCATTTTGGTCAAGATGCGCTTCTTGCGGTCCTCGTCGATCATGCCGTAGCTGGGGGTGTCCCAGTCGAAGATCTCCTCCAGCCGTTTGAACATGCGCTCGTAGCCGCCGGCGTAGGTGGGGAGGAAGGCGATCACCACTGCATCTTTCGGGATTTCGTCCAGGAGATCGAATATGTCCTTGCTGGTGTAAGCCTCCAGCCGGATTTCTTTCTTGCGCTCTCGGAGTTTGGCCACGGTGCCCTGGTGGAAGTCGGCGAAGGTGTTCATATAGTGCATCCAGTGCCGGTGCTGGAAAAAGTTTTTGTCTTTTTCGTATTTCAGCATCTCAAAAAGCACCATTGCTGCCGCGGCCTGGGCCTCCTCGCCGGCCAGGAAGGGCTCCAGCCAGGCGAACTTCTCCTCCCGGACCTCCAGGCGAAAGGACTGGCCTGACAGGTAGGCCCCCAGGACCCCGGAGTAAAGCGAGACGTCATTGCCCCAGAGTTTTGCCTTGGGCGCATAGCGGGAGAGGATCTGCTCCACGGTGAAGGAGCCGGAGCAGCCAACGAAGACCTGCCGGCCGTCGAAGGCTGGGCCCTGGTTGCCCAACCATTTTCTCGTTTCAGCGTTTATAGAGCCAATAAAGCTCATGGTGAATCCTTATGGAGCGGGTCGGTGGAATCGGACCACCAGCACCACCTGGTCGGTGATGCCCTCACCACGAGTTCCCGCCGGAAAATTATTTTTTCTCCATTTGCCGCAGCCGTCTGGCCATCTCCTTCGCCTGGTTCGGGGCCGGCTTGGGTTTGCCAAAGATCCTCCCGCACCGCGGGCACTCTATGCGGGTAGCGCCTTCAGGTATGCTGTGCCTGGCGCCACAGGGACAGCGGAGAGTCTTGCGTCTCATGCCTCTGCCCCCTGCATCTCCCTGAGCCACTCGACATGCCCCCGGAGCTTTGGGTTGAACTCCTCCACCAGCACACCGGTGCACTTCCGCAGCCACGCGGCCACCACCCGCCTATGGCAGAACTCACCGGGAGCCTCCCAGCACAGGAGGAAGAAATTGTCGCCGCCCAGATCAGTGATCACCCGCAGAGGGTCCAGCTTGTCCAGGACCTGGGCCCGGTAAAGGGCAATAAACCTCTCCGGTTCCATGATTTTGATCAGGTCCCGGGGCGGGGCCAGCGCCTTGCATCGGCGGCCTTGCCACCCCCGGGGAATCCCCCGGGAGATGGCCACCGCCTGGGGTAGACGCCCGGCGATCTTAAAAT
>Ga0351910_1090_pt1 | contig 34264 bp, 31 predicted proteins | sample TotcelHT113001L5_FD_206860 | JGI IMG/M metagenome (GOLD analysis project Ga0351910, IMG submission 206860) | Enriched cells from coal bed in the Powder River Basin, Montana, United States - Total cells T11 rep1 HSBNCT.T11.300.1.L5 ...
GCTGCCGCGGTTCATACCGGCGCGGTTCATACCGGCGCGGTTCATACCGGCGCGGTTCATACCGGCGCGGTCCCCGACTCCGTAGCGGTGGTTTCCGAACCGCGGCCTCGCCGCCTTTGCCGCCCCAGACCGTCCCTGGGGAAAGGCCGCTGCGGTGAACGGTGTCAAAGATGCGCTATTGTGTAGCAAATCGCTTGACAATCTAACTGCGCGCTGCTATATTTCTTTAGAGATAACGACTATTTGTGACGCGATAATGGAAAGAGAGACCACCATGGCTCACGACCAAGGTTGCGACTGCCACGAGGGCTGCGATTGCGAGCGCCCTCACCTGCCGCTACTCAACCTACCCGCTCCCGATTTTGAGGCCACCACGACCCACGGCCCCATCAAGCTGTCTGACTATCGCGGCAAGTGGCTGATCCTATTTTCGCATCCGGCCGACTTTACGCCGGTGTGCACCACCGAGTTTGTCGCCTTTGCCGAGATCTATCCGCAACTCCAAGAGCGCGGCGTCGAGTTGCTCGGGCTATCCATCGATAGCATCTACAGCCACATCGCCTGGGTGCGCAACATCGAGGCTCACCTGGGCGTACGCATCCCCTTCCCGGTCATTGCGGATCTGGACATGAAGGTGGCGACCAAGTATGGCATGGTGCATCCCGGGGCATCGTCTACCCAGGCGGTGCGCGCCGTCTTTGTGATCGACGACCTGGGCCTGCTGCGCGCCATGATCTACTACCCGCTGAGCACTGGGCGCAACACGGACGAAATCTTGAGGCTGATCGATGCCCTGCAGACCAGCGACCACTACGGGGTGGCCACGCCCGCCAACTGGCGTCCGGGCGACAAGGTGATCGTGCCGGCGCCCACCACGCAGGCCGGCGCCGAGGCGCGCGTCAATGAGGGGTACGAGTGCGTGGACTGGTATCTCTGCACAAAAGCGCTCTAGGAGATTTCCTCCGCAGCCACAAGGGGCCTCCGTCAGGAGGCCCCTTGTGGCTGCTCTCACTGCGCCGTCGTATAGACGGTGCGCCGTAGCACCTCGGCGGCGGTGAAATCGGCGGGCATCAACTGCGGCATCAACAGGCCGGCCATGCGGTTGACCGGATCGACCCACATCGAGGTCGAGGCCGCGCCGCCCCAGTGGTACAGGCCCACCGGATCCCACGCGATCAACGGATCCGTCTGCACGCGCACCGCGCCACACAGGCCGTAGCCCATGCCAGGGTTCTTGGCTTCGTATGGGAACAGGGCAGGCGGCAGGTGATCGGTCATCAGGTAGCGCACCGCCCGCGGGCTCAGCACGCGCACGCCGCCCAGCTCCCCCTCGCCCAGTAACATGCGCAGAAAGCGCATATAGTCGGCCAACGTCGACACCAGGCCGCCGCCGCCCGAGTGCATGCGGCTCGCGGGCCGATAGCGCGCCTCGCCCTCGCCGTCCAGGCGCTTGAGGCCGCCCCCCTCGACCGGGCTGTAGCAGGGCGCAAAGCGGGCGCGCCGGTCGTCGCTTACAAAGAAATCGGTGTCCACCATCTCCAGCGGCCCGAACAGGGTTTCGCGCAGCAGGTCACGAAAGGGCTGTCCGGCAATCACCTCGGCCACCCGCCCCAGCACGTCGGTGGCAAAGGAATAGTTGAACGCCGTGCCCGGCTGAAACATGAGCGGCTGCCGGGCAAGCTCGGCCACAAACTCGGCCAGATCGGGATTCCAGCGCCCCTCGTAATAATCGGCCAGGCGGCTGCTGCGGTAGATGGCGTCCACCGGCCGCTCGTCAAAGCCATATGACAGCCCAGAGGTGTGGGTGAACAAGTGCCGTAGCGTCATGGGCGCGGCCTGCGGGGCGCTGACATAGTCGCCTGGCCCGCCGCTGACATAGACCGGCGTCTCGCCGAACTCGGGGATGTATTGGGCCACCGGGTCGTCGATATCCCACAGCCCGCGATCCCACAGCACGGCCAGGGCCGCGCCGGTGATCGGTTTGCTCATCGAATAGATGCGCACGATAGCATCCTCGCGCCAGGGTGTGGCTGCCTCGCGATCCTGCTGGCCAAAGAGGCGCTGGTACACCAATTCCTCACCTTGCCACACCGTGGCGCTAAAGCCGGCATAGGCCCCGCGCGCGACGAATCCTTGCAAGGCTGGGGTCAGGGCGGCGTCCAGACGGGTAGCGTCCAGTTGCATGGCCATAGGTCCTCCTGGTCAGACAAAATGCCTCACACCTGCGGCGTTGCTACGCGGGGGGGCTGCCAGAGCATAAGCATCACCGCCGCCAGCAGCGCCGCGCCCGCGCCGAAAAAGAAGGGCGCCGATGCGCCAAACCCGGCCCAACGGCCCGCGCCCTGCCAGAGCAGGCCGGCGATCAGCGAAGCCGGCAAGTCCAGCACGCCCAGCACCGTGTTGTAGGTGCCATAGGCTGTGCCGCGCAGGTGCGCCGGCACCAGATCGGCCACCATCGCCTTGGCGGTGCCATAGGCCAGCCCATAGTAGACGCCATACAGGGCATACAGCGCCCACACATGCCAGCCTTTGCCGGCCAGGGCAAAGCCCAGGTAGATCGCTGCATAGGCCAGCCAGCCGCCCACGATCAACTGGCGTCGCCCAATGCGGTCAGAAAGCGCGCCGGCGGGGGCTGACACCAGCGTATAGATCAGGTTGAAGGTGATGAGCATGCCCAGGATGCCCGCCAAATCGAGGCCGCGTTCTTGGGCGCGCAGCACGAGAAAAGCGTCGGATGAGTTGCCGATATCGAACAGGCCCACGATCAGCATGAACATGAAAAATGGCTTACCCAGCCCTCTAAAGGTGACTCGAACGCGCTCGTGAGCCGCGGGCCGGGCCACCTCGCGAGCGCCGATGGCCAGTGAGAGCACAGCCGCCGCCGCCGGCACGAGGCTGATGAGCACCAGCGTCTGAAAGGTGCCGCGCGTCAGTACGCCCCCCTCGCCGCGCAAGAACACCACCACCAGCAGCGCGATGATCAGGCCCAGCATGGCGCCGGCGGTGTCTGCGGCACGGTGAAAGCCAAAAGCCAGGCCGCGTTGCTCGGGCGCGATGGAATCGGCCACCAGCGCGTCGCGCGGGGCCGTGCGGATGCCCTTGCCCACGCGGTCTCCCCAGCGCGCCCCCAGCACCATGCCCCAGGTGTTGGCGACGTAAAAGAACGGCTTTGCCAGCGCCGACAGGCCATAGCCCGCCACCGCCAGCCACTTGCGGGTGCCCAGCCGATCTGACAGCCAACCCGAGAACACTTTGAGCAAGCTCGACGTGGCCTCGGCCAAACCCTCGATCAGGCCGATGATGGCCGTGGGCGTGCCCAGCACCGTGCTCAGAAACAGCGGCAGCAGGTTGAGCACCATCTCGGAGGAGATATCCATGAAAAAGCTCGTCACGCTGACGGCCCAGACGTTGCGGGGCAGCCCGCGCAACCCTTTGCGCTCCATATGAGCCTCCTCAGAACCGACTGTGAATCGCGTGATGATACGGCGGCGGCGGCGAGCCCGTCAACTGCTCCAGGAATCCGAGCTCGGACGCAGGCCCTGTTGGCTTGTGCAGCGTCTGGCGATAGCGCGCCTCTGCTCGCGGATCGCTGCTCAGCCTGGCGTTTGGCGCCGCCTCACTCTTTAGCGCCAGCACTCGCCCAACGCCGCGATCTGCGCGATCCGATAGCGGGCGTGCGCGCCCTGGCTGGCCACCAGCTCGGGAAAGTGGCGGTCGAGGATGCCCGTCACTTGCACGGGGATCATGCCCAGCGCCGCCGCGCCGCGCAGCTCGTCCGAACCGCCATCGCCCACAAACAGGCACTCGGCAGGCGCCACGCCCAGCGCCTGGCAGGCGGCCAGGTAGATGGCCGGGGCGGGCTTGGCCGCGCCCACGTCGCAAGAAAAGATGGCGACGTCGAAACAGGGCCGCAGCGGCGAGCGCGGCCAGGCGGCCGCCTCCATGCAGTCGGCGTTCGAGACCAGCGCCAACCCCTTGCCCGCGCCGCGCAGGGCGGCCAGCGCCGCCAGCACATCGGGCGCAATGTGCAGCAGCGCGTCGTCGAACTTGCGCTGGCGCGCGGCCACCGCGGCGTCCAATACCTCATCGGGCAAAGCGGGATCGACGCTGCGCGCGGGGATGGCCAGCACCTCGCGCGGCGTGCGGATGCGCCCGATGAGGCGATCCTCGGTCACCGCGTCCCAGGCGGTTCGCCAGGCGCGAGCCTGCTGCTGGTCCACAAAGCCCAGCATCTCGCCGGGCTCGGGCGCCAATTGCGTGCGCGTGCTCTCGACGCTGGTCAGGGTGCGGAAGAGATCGAAGAGCACCGCGCGAGCGGCGCACAATGCGGCGCCGAGATCGAGGGCGGGCAGCGTGGTCACGTGAGCCTCCTGGTTGGGCTGGAACGATGATACCACAGCGGCGCGAGCGCGTCTCGCCGAACTCGGGCAGGTATTGTGCCACCGGGTCGTCGATATCCCACAGTCCGCGATCCCACAGCACGGCCAAGGCCGCGCCGGCGCCAGGTCGATGCCCAGTCTATCAGCCAGACGCGTCTTGGCAAGGCAACCGCCGAGTTTCTCAGCGTTCTATTGTAGTGCTTGCTATTTATTTTTCTGCGGGGTATGCTTCCTACGTCGACCGTAACCAACGGTTGGGTCTGATCAGGTGCTCAAGGGAGGAAAGATGAGACAGGTCAAACGGGTAGCCGTGTTCCTATTGCTTTCATTGTTGTTGGTGGCGGGCTGCGCCAAGCTTCCCGAGGTGGGGAACAAGGATATCCCCGCGCCTGCCGACGAAGGCAAAGCCGAGGCCCACTTGCTCTCGGAGGAGACCGTTTTACCTATCGTCGTCCAGGGCGATGTGTGGCTCGTGCCCGAGGCGGGTGGCGACGCCATTCGTGTCACCCACAGTGGGAATGCCTCTGATCCGGTTGTATCGCTCGATGGCCACGCCCTGGCATATGTTCTGTCTGCCGGTTCGGGGGACGAAGCGGCGCAGGCGGAGCTGCACGTAATGGTCCTGGACACCGGCGACACCTTTGTCGCCGCAACCGGGCCTTCGCCCTGGGGTCCGCCGTCGTGGTCGCCCGACGGGGCCTACTTGGCCTGGCCCTTGGCCGATGCCCTGCATGTGTTTCAGGTGCCCAGCGGCGCCGAGGCCGCCACCTATGCGGCCGATCTGCCCGGCGCGACTCGGCCGGCGCCGGTCTGGTCTGCCGACAGCGCCGTGCTCTACTACCCCCTGCTTGTCGACGGCCAGCCGGTACTTTGCGCACTGCCCGTCGGCGGTGAGCCGGTGTCGCTGCGCAGCCTCGATCCCGGCGCCGCGCCGGTGATGGCCACCTCGGCCGATGGGCGCCTGGCACTGTGGCAGCCAACAGGCCTGGTGATAGTAGGCCCGGAGGCCACCGACGCTGTGACTGAGCAGGTGACGCTACCGACAGAGATGGGCTCGGCTATCGAGCTTGCCTGGTCGCCCGACGGTGAGTCCCTGGCACTTGTGGATGACGCAGGGGCTCTGTGGGTTTGGAACGCTCAAGGGTTTGGCGAGGATCCGGCGTACCGGGCGACAGGTCTGAGCGGCGTGCGCTGGCTCTCCGACGAGGCAGTTGCGATCTGGCAGAGCCTCTCGCCAGGCGTCGAGATGCTGGTCCGCGCTGACGTGCCGGGCTTTGCCACCACCACGCTGGGTGCCGCGCCACAGGGCGTCGTCGGGCTGGTCGCCGAGAGTGACGGGGACCCGACGCCTACGGGTGAGGCCTCGGTTGGGTTCTGGTACACGGTGCGTCCCGGCGACACGTTGTGGGGCATCTCTCTTCGCTACGGCACTACCGTCGCAGCACTCGTCTCTGCCAATAGCATCGCGAACCCGAACCTGATCTATGTCGGGCAGCAGCTCTGGATACCGGTCGCTCCGCCCACAGCCGTGCCCGAGACGCCGACGCCAATCGCAACAGCTACGACAGACCCGAGTCCGGTCGCCACTGCGACGGATACGGTCGTACCCACGCCGACAGAAACCGCGACCGAGACCTTGACGCCGAGCGTGACGCCCACGGAGGGGCCGGGTGTGTGGCACACGGTGACGTGGGGGGATACGCTGAGCTTTATCGCCGCACGCTATGGCGTGACGGTCGAGGCGATCATGCAGGCCAACACTCTCACCAACCCGAACCTGATTCGCTTGGGACAGCGGCTGTGGATCCCGCTGGGTGATGTGCCGGCGACCCCAACGCCCACTGTGTCGCCGACCCTTGGTCCCACCTTCGAGTACGTGGTCAAGCAAGGCGACTCACTCACGATCATCGCGACGCGCTTTGGCACCACCTGGCAGTTGTTGGCGCAGATCAACGGCCTGAGTTCGACCAGCATCCTCTATCCAGGGCAACTTTTGCTGGTGCCGGGCAGTATCACGCCGACGCCAACGCCCACGGCAACCCCCAGCGGTCCCGAAGTGGTGTGGTATGTCGTGCAGCCTGGCGATACGCTCTCAGCAATCGCCTCGCGATTTGGCATCACCTGGCAGGAACTGGCCGCGGCCAACGCGCTGAACGCATCCAGCGTCATCTATCCCGGGCAACAGCTTCGCATTCCGTAGTGACTGTCGTGGGTTGATGCGGGCATAGCGACGAGGGCGCGCGCAGGGCCATGGTGCGCCGCCCTCTGTCAGCGATCCACGCTGGGCGGTTAGCGTGGACAGCACATCGGGCGCGAGGTGCAGTAGCGCGTCGTCGAATTAGCGTTGGCGCGCGGCCACCGCGGCGTCCACTACCTCATCGGGCAAAGCGGGATCGACGCGGCGCGCGGGGATGGCCAGCACCTCGCGTGGCGTGCGGATGCGCCCGATGAGGCGATCCTCGGCGCGTCCTAGGCGGCTCGCCAGGCGCGGGCCTGCTGCAAGTCTAGGAAACCCAGCAGCTCGCCCGTCTCGGGCGTCGGCCCGGAGCGGGTGCTCTCGACGCTGGTCAGGGTGCGGAACAGGTCGAACAGCACGGCGCGGGCCGAGCGCAGCGCGGCGCAGAGATCAGGGTCTGTCATGTGGTAGCCGTCCTGAGCAGACTGCGCGCCGGGCCAACGTCGTTCTGATCCCGCGCCGTGGAGCCCTGACGCCTGCTCTCGCGCTCACGTTCCGAACACCTGCTGGTACAGGTCTACGCCGTGGCTGGTAGCCAAAGGGGCGCCTTCGATCAGGCGGAAGGTCCGCTCGCCGTCGTCCTTGCGCTCGGCTCGCAAAAAGATGATGTTCTCCATGCCCCTGTCATACAGCCCGCGTGCAAAGGCGTACAGGTGAGTGACGAAAAAGAGCTTGATGCGCCGCTCTAGCAGAGCATGCGTGATCTGCCAGGCGATCTCGGCGCCTTCTCTTTCGTTGGTGGCGGCAAATGACTCATTGAACAGCACCATGGCGTCGGGGCCAATGGCGTCCACGATGTCACTCATCCTGCCGAGCTCTTCGTCGAGCTTGCCGCTGTTCATCGTCGCGTCCTCTTGCCGACGATAGTGCGTGTAGAGACCCGTGCACAGGTTGGCGCGCAAAGACACGGCTGGCACAAACATCCCGGCTTGCATCATCAACTGGGCGACGCCGATGCTGCGCAGAAAGGTGGACTTGCCCCCTTGATTTGCGCCCGTGATGAGCACCATGTCGCGATCATCGGCTGCCACGTCATTGCCCACGACGCTCTGGCCCATGGTCAACGCCAGACAGACATCGTACAGCCCCGTGAAAGAGTGTTCGCGTTCGCCTGCCGGCGCCGGTGCGGGAAAAGCCACCGACCCTCCCAGTTGAACAAGCTTATCATGCAGATTGAGACAACCGATGTAAAAGGCCAATTCGGTCCGCAGCAGCCCAAAGAAGCTGTTGATGTGGTCGGACGACTGGGCCAGGGCATTGGCCACAAGGTTGAGGCCCCGTTCCTTCAGGTCTGACAAGGCCCTGGCGCCGGGGAAATCGCGAGGATGGATGCGAAAAGTGTAGGTGGTTGGGCCTGGCGTCAAGACTCGCTGCACCCAACTCTGGCCATTCTGCTTGTGTTTGGCGAGCAGATAATCAGCGCCCTCGTTGCCAGTGCCCAGGGCGGCGCTGATCAGCACCCCATCGCGGAAGGAAAGCTCGGTCAGATGGCGCTGCACGGTGGCGAGGTAGTCGTCGTCCAACTCTTGCTTGATCATGGCAAAAAAGGTCGTAAAGCCTTCCGAGCTGAACGCTCCGGCGTGCTCGTCGGCCATGCGCCGCAGTCTGCGCAGGATGTCGAGAAACAACTGCACCATCTCCACCGAGTTACGCAGGATGCCGGCCGAAGAGTTGCTGAACCCAAAGATGCGCAGCCAGCGCCGCTCTTTGCTGTCCATGGTCGCTACGGCGATCTGGTACAGCTCTCTGACAATGGTAGCGTTCGTCAAACAGTCCTTGAGAATCTCCTGGCGATAACGTATGGCGTCGATATCTTGCAGGCTGCCGAGCACCGCGCTGCGGGCAACATCGTACAGAGACTTGCCGCCGAGGGCCATGGCCCCGAACAGGGTGTCCAGTTCCAGGTCCTGCAGCAACGCCGCCTCATTGAGGGGCGGTTCGCGCTGCAAGTCAAAGTCCTGATCGCGATACATGAGGTGGACTTTCATGCCCTGATCCGTTCCTTGATCTGCTCAAACGTGAGGCGATGCTTTTCCACAATCGAGATCGCATAAGCGAGCCCATCAGCGGGCTTGCGCACGATCTTGAACGTGCGCTCAGCCGGATTCTCGGGAACGACGGTGCTGACCATGCTGACCGTCTTGGCGCTCAGCGAGGCCAGTTCATCGATAAAGGTCACGCACACGCACAGCAGATCCAGTTGCATGATGCGCTCCATGATCCTGCTGCTCAAGAACACCGCATCCTCCAGCGTGGTCGAGGCAAAGATCTCGTTCAGGATGATGATGCTGTCTGGTGTAGCTCGCTCCAAAATGGCAGAGATTCTGACCAGATCGTCTTGCAGTTTGCCGCGCAGGTTTCGGATGTCCTCTTCCTTCTCGAAATGCGTCAGGAGCCGGTCAAAGAGATAGAGCCGTGCGCGCGAGCCGGGCACGGGGCATCCCAGGCTGGCCAGATAGTGCAACTGCCCAAACATTCGGGCAAAGGTGGTTTTGCCACCCTGGTTCGGCCCAGAGACTACGATCACTCGCTCGGGGCCTGTCAGGAAAAAGCTATTGCTCACCACGGCTGTCCCCTCGGCCACACGCTGGTGAGCCAGCGCCAGGTCAAACGAGTCATCGGCATGAACCTGTTTGCGCTGGCAAGAGATCTGAGGATAGCAAAAGGCCAACCCTGCCTTTTTGAGGCCGGCGATGTACTCTAGATAGGCCACATAGAACTGCACCTGGCGGTCGAATACGCGGATGGTCTCATCGGCAAAGGCGCTATGGGCGTCGCAATAATGGTTGAGCGCTGCAAACTCGTCGGGGTGTAGCCTCGCCACGCAATCCAATATGCGCGCCCCGACATGGCTCATGCCAGAACCGGTGGTGAAATTCGTGCCATAGTCCTTCACCGCGCCCTGCCGGAACTTGGCAAAGGTGTCGCTTACCTCGACGCTATAGTCCGTCTCGCCCTCGTATCGGCGGACTTTGACGGTGCCATCTTTGATGATCATACAGTACTTGATGGCGGCCAGATCGCCCTTGAGCTTGACGGTGTCGCCCAGGAGCACTGTGAACTGGTCCGAGTCCACATAGGCCGCCAAATACTCGCGGAAGGCGCTCAGACCGTCTGATGCCAGGGCTGCCGGCGCCAGATCATGCCGCAGGCTCGTCACCGCCTCACAATAGACCCTGGCCGCCTCTAGGAACCATCCTTCGCGGTGATGCCTGAAGCGTAGTTTTTTGGCAAGAGCCAGATATCGGCGCGCCATCCGCATCTGGTCTGCAAACGACTTGATGCACGCCAGCAGAGCCTTGTCCTCCAGGTCGCGGGCAATCGCCTGGCGATACCTGATCGTCTCGCTATCCCGAAGCGGGGTACAAAAGAACGGCCGTAGATCATATTCCTGCCTGCCGTCGGTGATGGCGTCCATCACCTGATCGAGGTTCAGATCAGCAAAGCATGCGGGCGCCTCGGACGAGAGCGCGACGACGCCGGCTTCTGCTGGGAATAGAATGTCGTAAAAGGTCATGGCAAGGCTCCTGGCTCGCCTGAAGGTTCAGTCGTGTGCAGCAGCCTCATCCTCGCCCATGGACAGGTCGTCCACCAAAGGCTCCTGGCCCCGCGTGGTCGTGCTGCTCGGCGACTCTTGATTGCCACGCTGCGTGCCCTCGCCAAAGCGCTCTCCAGCCGTCGTGGCGATAGCCCGCAACCAGGCAGTGCCCTCGACGCCAACGCCTTCGCCGGTAAAGCGATAATCGCTCTTGCGGATCACCTCATCCAGCTCGCCCTCGAGCCGGCCCCAGATGCCCAGTTGCACCTCGGTCAGAGCCTCAAAAGCGGCCTGGTCGCCCACTTGCGACAAGACCTGGCGCAGGTGCGGCAGGCAAAACCCGGTGGATTCGCGATAGAGCGCCAGCAAGCCGCCCTTTCCTGTGAGGTTCTCCACAAAGCTGGTGATGAGGCCAGCCTCCACCTTGGCTTCGTCGGCGCACACCGGACAGGGGGATTGCGGGCTCAGGGCCTCGACGATTTCGGCCGTCGAGGCGCGTGGTTGCTGGGGGTTCACCGACTCTTGCACGCGCGTCAGCGAGAACATGGGCGTACTGCGATAGCGGGCCTCTGTCAAGGTGCGCTGAAGCGTGCGCAGCACGTCGCGCATCATGATGGCCGAGCCCAGCGCGGCGCCATGGCGCACCAGTCCCCAGGCGTGCCGCGCGCAAAAACCACGCGCCTCGCGCATGGCCTGACGCAGGTTGGGATTGTTGACCTTTTCATAGATCAGCCCGTCGAGAAAGGCCTCCACGGCCACGTTACTAACGCGGCACACGGGGCATCCGGGCGCTGCCAGCGCGTCTCGCAGGTCATAATAGCTTTTGGTGCGTCCCATTCCTGGCTCTCCTATCTAGATGTGCGGCGTGAGCTGTGTTTCAGTTGGCCCGCCTTCCGGCGGCGCAACGTCTTTGTCTGCGAACACCGAGCCGGTCAAAAAGGCAATTGCTCGCTGTATGGCGACCTCTTCGCTTTCGGAGCTCTGGCTAGCGCCTTGGCGGTGTGCGATCTCCTCGAGATCGCCGCTCAGATCGCGGAGCCGCGCTTCGGTAGCGTTGAGAACAAAATCGAGGCCTGGCCCCGGCGCGGTGCTCTGCACCATGGCCCGCAGGTGGGCCAGGCATACGCCGTCAGAGCTTGCATAGAGCTGGCGAGACGACTCGCGCTCCACAATCTTGAGCAGCACCTGGGAGTAATGCCTGCTGACATAGGTGGCTGTTTCACAGACGCGGCAACCCAACCTCGGCATCAGCGGCTGGCCTGGATCGATAGCCTGTCTGGGGAGAGGGATTCCCAGATAGTGCCACAGGGTCTGGCGCAGCCTGCTGGGGCGTTTGCGTTGATCCCGTAAGGCACGTGCGGCGCGCATCTTGACCAGGACCAGCCGCAACAGCGTCTTGTAGATGATGCTATTCCCGAGCAAGGCACCCAGTTCGCCCTGCTCGATCTGCGCCGCCTGCTGCGCATGACGGCGACAAAGCCCCAGGCTCTGCGCCAGCCGCGCATGCGTGGCGCCGTCATTGATGCATTCCAGGATCAGGAATCTGAGATACTGCGTCTCATGGTCAGCGCAGCAGCGGCAGATTGGGCAGCCGTGTTGGCGCAGCGCCTGATCGAGGTAGATTGCAGCCAGACCAGAGTCAGTCACTTGCGGTTCCCCTCGAGATGAACAAAAAATGCCTCTACCTGTCGCGGGTAGTCCCACAACGGTAGAGGCTATCATTCAGAGGGTGTTTGTCGTCGCCCTTTGAAGGTTACAGAGGTCTAGGCCTCAGGCGAGCCTCATCGCCTGAGCACATTATAGGGCCATCTTGAGCCCAGCCCAAACTTGCCTCAGGGTGCACTTTGCCAACTCGCCACGCCGCTGGTCGCTGCCTATACTCTGGGCAGCCGTCAGGCTGGCCGTTTACTGCCACAGAGGAGCCCACCGTGTTCAGCGCCTCTCGACCCATCCCATCCCGTTTTCGCGTCGCCGCGGGCGACCTGGTCATCTACCTGAGCCGCTTTGCCAACGACATCGTCATCCGCGCCGTGGTGACGCTGGCTGGCCGCGCCGACGAACAGCGCCTGCGCCACGCGCTGCGCCTCTTGCTGGACGCCGCGCCCATTGCCGGCTGCCGCTATATCGAACGGTGGCGGCGGCCGCATTTTCGGCGGCTGGAGACGGTGGATGAGGCCGGGCTGCTGCAGGTGCTCCCCGCCTATGGCCCCGGCGATCCCGAGGCCACGCTGACCCGCTACCTGCTGGAGCCGTTCGAGCCCTTTGAAGGGCCGCTGCTGCGCGCGGCGCTGATCCGCGGCGTAGCCTCTACGCCCGTGTCTGACACGGGCGTGTCGGACACGCTGTGCCTCAAGGCCCACCATCTCTTTGGCGATGGCGCGGGCGTGGTCGAGGCCCTCTATCTGCTGGCCGAGCTGTACGCCGCGCTGGAAGGCGATCCCGATTATGCCCCCACGCCCAACGTGGACGGCAACCGCAGCCTGCGACAGGTGGCGCGCCAGTTTCCGCGCGGGGCGCTATGGCGCGCGCAGGGCCCCGCCGCGCCGCCCTTTGCCAGCGATCCGCGCTGGGCGCTCGATCTCGCGCCCGGCGCCGATGGCCCGCCCGCCTTCATCACGCGCGCGCAACCGGCGGGACGGCTGGCGGCTGTGCGCGCCTACGCCCATGCTCACAACGCCACCGTCAATGACGTGCTGCTGGCGGCCTGGTATCGCGCCGTCTATCGCCTGGTGCAGCCGCCCCCAGGCACGCCGCTAGCGGTGGCCACCCACATCAACCTGCGCCGCCATCTGCCGGGCGGGCGGGCCGGCGCCATCGCCAATCTCTCGCAAATGGTGTCCACCAACATCGGCATCGAGCTGGGCGCCACTCTGGCCGACACGGTGGCGCTGGTGCACGCCGAGATGGCGCGCGTCAAAGACGCGCCACCCTCTCTCGCGCTGCCGCTGCTGCTCAAGGTGTTGCCCTATGGCTGGGTGCAGCGACTGTTCGATGTGGTGGCGGCCCGCCTGGCCCAGTCAGCGCAGCCCATCTTTGCGGGGACCCTGTTCAACAACGTGGGCGCGCTCGATCCTGCGCGGCTGACCTTTAGCGCCCCGGTCACCAACGCCTATCTGACCGCCTGTGTGCCGACCGGTGCGGGCCTGCAGGTGGTGGCGGGGACCTGCGGCGAACAGCTCAACGTCAACGCGCTGATTCGCGAGATAGGCGGCAACCGCCGGGTGCTGGAGACGCTGCTCGACTACTTTGATCAGGAACTTGGCAGCATGTCTCAGGAGACGCGCTGATGCGCAAGGTTCTGACCGCCCTGGTGGTGGTGATCGGCATCGTGGTGATCTTGCGGCAACTGCTGCCGCGCTCTGGTGGCGGCGGTGGCGATGTGCCGATCGCCGACGCGCCTTACTATGTCACCCGACAGACCGGCGTCTATCTGGCCACCGGCGGCGACGACCCTGCCTATCTGCTCGAAGCGGGCATGCTGCTCAGACCCGTGGGCGGCGCCAGCACGCTCGACTGTCGCCCCGTGCTCATTGCCGGCGAGACCGCCAGCGTCTGCCATGTCGAGGTGGTGCTCAGCGGCCGGTGGGGCTGGGTGGCGGAAGAGGACATTGCCGCGCGGTAGGTTCCACCGCGCGGCAATGTACACAAGCTACAGCGCCGGCAGCTCGCGCCCGTTGCGGCCGCCGCCCTGGCCGCTGTAGGGCTGGCCGGGCGCCCACTCCACCGGCGCGGGTGGCGTGAACGCATCCAGCGGCAGCGTCACCAGGCAGCCCAGCCGCGCCGAGAGATAAGCCCCCTCGCACAGCTCTAGCGCCGTCAGCGAGGCCGCGGGAATGGTGTAATCAGGCTGCCCTGCGTCCATCTGCGCGGCCAGATTCTCGAGCTGGCGCTGATGGCCGCCGCGCCCGCCCGCCGTCACCTCGAACAGCTCACCGTGGGGATGCGCGGCGTTCAACACGCGATAGCGCGGCTCCCAGGCGTAGAACTCGATGGTTCCCGCCGTGCCCACCAGCCGAAAAAGCGTGCTTTTGCCCGGCTCGGCGATGTGGACATAGTCGCCGGTCTGCATCACCACGCGCAGCCCGGAGGCGAACTGCACATAGGTGACGGCCATCGTCTCCACCTGCATGCCGTCGCGATAGGTGCGCGTGCCCTGATCCACCGCGGCCAGCACCCACTGGGCGGGATCGCCCCCCGCCAGCATGACGCAAAAGTGCAGCCAGTGAATGCCCGCGTTGATGATATCCCAGCCGCCGCACTCGATCTCGATCAGCCGCAGCGCGCCGATCTCGCCGGCGGTGATCCTTGCCATGATCTCTAGCGAGTGGGGCGCCACGGCCAGGTTGTGGGGCGTGGCCATGGGCAGGCCCGCGGCCTGCACCGCTGCCAGCACGGCGCGGCCGTCGCGGGCGTTGTCAGAGAGCGGCTTTTCCACCAGGATGCCGGTCAGCGGCTGCGCCAGCGCCGCGCGGGTGATCTCCAGGTGCGATGGCGGCCAGGTGGACACGCAGACAATGTCCGTGGGGCAGTCGGCAAACAGCTCCTCGTGGCTGGCATAGGTGCGCACGCCGGGGTAGCGCGCGCGCACTGCCTCCAACGCGGCAGGGCGCATGTCGGCCACGGCGGTCAGCGTAAAGCGCGGCGAGGCCTGCAGCCCGACCATGCTCAGGCTGCCGCCGGTGCCCGCGCCGATCACGGCGGCGGTATAAACGCGATCCATGCAGTGCCTCCAGATGGTTGTGGTCTAGCCCAACAAGCCCAGATCCTGCAGCCAGGCGGCCATAGCCGCGGGCCAACCGGCGGCCCCGCCACCATTGACGCCCATCCCAAAGCCATGCCCGCCCTTGGCATAGTGGTGCACTTCGACCGGCACGCCCTGCGCCGTCCAGCCTCGCACGAACTTGATCCAGGTGGCGTCTGGGTCAGCAAAGAGGCCGTCGTCGTTGGCCTGCATGATAAAAGCAGGCGGCAGCGCGGGCACCGTCTCGGGCCAGTCGCCGCGCGCACCATACATCAGGCCAATAAAGTCGGGACGGCAACTGACCCACTCTACCGGATCGGTCGCCGCAGCATCGCCCGAGTCGCTGTTGAACGTGACCTGGGCGGTCAGGCGGCTGCCCGCCGAAAAGCCCATCATGCCCACGCGCTGCGGGTCGAGGCCCCACTCGGCGGCGCGAGCGCGGACGGTGCGCACGGCCCGCTGCCCGTCGCTGAGGATGGCCCCCCACACGCCAGGAGCCATGCCGGTGGCCATGCCCGCCTCGGGATTGGGGCGCACGCGATACTTTAGCACAAAGGCCGTCACGCCCAGCGTGTTGAGCCAGGCCGCCACGTCGTAGCCTTCCTTGTCGATGGCCAGCAGCACCATGCCGCCCCCCGGCGCCACGATCATGGCCGCCCCCGTCGCCTTGTCAGCCGGCGCGGGGAACACCGTCAGCGTGGGCTCGTTCACATAGCGCACCACGCGGTTGACCTCGCCCTCGCGCGGCATCACATCGTCGTCGCTCCAGGTCTCCTCGCCTCCCGGCTTGAAGGTGTAGGTGGGGCCGTCGGGCCACAGCAGCATCTCGTGTGACATCATTGCTCCTTTGCCAGGTCATCTTGATTGGCACCGTCGTCCTCGTCGTCAACGCCGTCGCCCCGCCCGAACGTGGCCCAGGTGGGCCACTCCCTCGTCCAGCGCGCCATCGCCTCTTCCCACTCGCGCCGCGTTTCCAGCAGTCGCGGCGAGCCGACCTCGTAAGTCAGTTCGTCCAGAAAGGGCACGATATCGGTCAGGCGGCCCTCGATCAGGTTGACCGCCGCCGGGCGGGTGGCAAGGTGGGATCGCTGCGCAGCGAATAGTGAAAGGCGTGGATCAGCCGATCCACCGCCAGCATCTTGTCGCGGGCCGACCGCAGGCGCGGGTAGGCGTCCACATAGGCGCTGAAATAGGCCCCCGCGCCGCCCAGGTTGAGTTGTCGCCGCCGATAGCTGGCGGCGTATTCGCGCCAGCTCAGCGCCCAGCCGCAGATGCCGCAGATGAGTTGCGGCTCTGGCTGCTCGCGGCTGGCATGTCCGCGCCGCAACCAGGTGTCGCGCCCGGCCTGCTGACAGCGCGGACAGCGCACCAGCCCCTCGCTTTGCGCGCGCTCGATATCCAGGATCGCCTGGCAGCGCAGGTACAGGGTGATGCCAACCTCGTCCAGCAGCTCTTCATCCAGCAGGCCGGCGGCCTCGGAGAGATACAGCCGCCGCAGGCGCTCTTTGGTGACGCGCTTGGGCCAGCGAATCTCAGCGGCGGGGTCGGCTGTTGCTGGCGGGTCCTCGTGTGCGCTCATGGCGCGCATTCTAGGGCCGGGCGCGAGGGGCGTCAAAGCGCAATGGACCGCTGGCCATCGGCTGTCCGCGCAAACCTCTTGACAACTCCAGGTGACAGGCATAACGTTCTGGTAGATTGTTGCTGCTCGTCTGGCTTCTGGGGAGGTGGAAACGATGAACAAGCACATCCTTTGGCGTGTGGCGCTCTCCCTGCTGCTGATCGTCACCGGCCTGCTGGCGGCTGGCCTTGCCCTCGCCGACGACCCTCCCGCGCCGGTGCCAGGCGTCGAGGTCTGGCTGCTGGCTGGCGCGCCGGTGGACCCCGGCACGCCGGGCGCACAACTCGCCTTTTATGCCCTGCCGCCCAACTTCAACGGCGTGCTGCTGATCTACTGCCACGGCTACATCGCCCCACAAGAGCCGTTGCATCTGCCCTGGGAAGAGCTGGCGCAGGCCACGCTGCCCGACGGCACATCTTTCGCGCCCGCCTTGCTGAATCTGGGCTTTGGCTTTGCCACCACCAGCTATGCCAAAAACGGCTATGCCGTGGGCGTGGCCGAGGACGATCTACAAGAGCTGCGCGCTCACGTCATCACCAACGCCCCTGCGCCGGTGACGCACACGCTGCTGGTGGGCGCCTCCGAGGGCGGCTGGATCGCCGTGCAGATGGTGGAAAAGCACCCCGATCAGTTCCAGGGCGCCATGTCGATGGGCAGCCCGCTGGGCGGCGGCCTCTACCAGACCCAGTACCTGGGCGATTTCAAGGTGATCTATGACGTCCTCTTCCCCGGCTCGCTGCCCTATGGGCTGACGGGTGCGGGCCCTGACGACTGGCAAGATTGGGAGACGGTGCACGCGCCCGCCATCGAGGCGGCCATGCGCGCCCAGCCGTCGCGGGCGCTGGGCCTGTTGGCTATGGCGCGGGCGGCCTATGATCCCAAAGCCTGGCTAGACACGGCCGTCCAGACCGCTCAGGGAGTGCTACACTATTCCATCGCCGCCGTGCCCGATGTGGTGGCCACAGCGGGCGGCCTGCCCTATGGCAACGTGGGCCGGCGCTACAGTGGCTCCTGGTGGGCCTTGCTGGTCAACTATCAAGTCGAGCGCATCCCTGGCCCCGACCCGGCCGCGCTGCCTTTCATGACGGCGCACTATGAACCCACCGGCCAGATCGGCGTGCCCGTGGTGGTGGTGCACAACCTCGCCGATCCCGTCGTGCCCTATCGCCATGCGCTGCTGTACGCTCACAAGGTGTACGATGCCGGGCGACTGAACGATTTCGCGCTGATCGCCGCGCCGCGGTATGGCCACGTGGTGCTCGACGCCCGCGAGATCCTGGCCGGGCTGGCCATCCTCTACGTGCGAGCCGTGGGCCTGCCGCATGACGGCTTGCAGCAGTATCAGGGCGCGTTGCCAGCGCCGCTTTCGCTGCAGCAGCTCGTGCCGCAACTGCCCTAGAAAGAACGCGCGTCGCTCTCCGAGCCGGCTCGGACAGCGACGCGCGCTTGCAGGGCAATTGCACTTAGGATGTGCTACCTGGCAGACTCTTTTTGTAGTAGCGCCGGCAGCTTGCCGCCCTTGCGCCCGCAGCTAGAGCAGCGGGCTACGACCACTCACCTGGCTGACGTCAAGTCACGCTCCAGGCGTCGATCTAGCCCGCTTCAGCGGGCTTGGCAACCATAGCCCTGGGCTCTAGCCCTGGGCGGGCGCGCAATGGGTCAACGATGCTCTGCAAATGCGATGGCCCTGCGCTCGCTTGTCGTGCTGCTGCTCTGCGGCTACACTCGGCCCGCGCCGCTCATCGTAGATCGGCGTCTGGAGGAGGCGGCCATGCTGGGGGCCAAGACCTGCAAGTGCGGACGGCGCAACCCCGTCGGGGCGCGTTACTGCAATGCCTGTGGCGAGCCGCTGAGCGGCCCGCGCCGGCGCCGCGGCTGCCTGGGGCGCCTGGTCACCACGGCGCTGGCCCTGGTGGCGGGCGCCATCGTGCTCTCTCAGGTGGTGCCTGGCGGCCTGGGCCTGTCTCTTGGCGATCTATGGCCGCTCACCGCGCCCCTGTCCGATGACCTGGCCGCTCCCGATACGACAACGCCTCTCACCGACGATCAGGCCCAACCAACCCTGACGCCCGGCCAGCGCCTCGTGAACTACACCGTCACCGCGGCGGCGGGCGCCGTGCCGGTCAACGTGGTGGTGGACTATGTGGATGCGGCGTCGCGTCCCGCGCATGCCGAGGTGACGCTGCCCTGGCAACATGAGGCCCAGCTTGCGCCCGGCGTGGTGGCGCGCCTGGTGGCCGAGGCCGACGCGGGCCAGGCGTTCGTGGCCCGCATCTATGTGGCTGGCGAGTTGCGCGCCGAGGCCGAGGCCGAGCCGGTGGCCGCGGAGGCGGGGCAGCCCACTCGCTGGCGCGCCCAGGTCGAAGCCCCCCTCGCGCCTTAGGGAAATCCCAGCCAGCCCGAGGGCGCGTGTCGCCACATAAAGTGCTCGCGCGGCGGGCGCAGCTCGGCGGGGACGTTCACCCAGGCGTGCCACCAGTGGCCATAGCCCTGCCGATGGCCGATGCAAGCCAGGATCGCGCTGGTGGTGGGGTTGTTGAGATTCAGCTTGTAGGGGTCGCGCCCGGCCCATTTGGCCAGCGTCTTGACCGACTCGTAGGTCGAGCCGATGCGCTGAATCTGAAACAGGCCGATGCTCTCGCCGTTGTCGCCCACGCAGTTGGGGTTCAGGCGCGATTCGTGATAGGCCAGCGCCACCATGGCCTCGGGCGGCAGCCCATAGCTCTGGGCGACGAACACAATACGGGCGATGACCTCTTCGCGATCCATGACAACCCTCCAAGCAGGCGTGCGACGTCATCCTAGCCGCCGCTGGGGCAGTCGTCAAACTCTCCGCTTGCACCGGGCGTGTTGGGCCGTTGCTGAATCAGAGAGAGACCACGAACAACACGAAATACACGAAAAAAGGCCAGACAGGCCCAATCGACCGCTACGCATGTCGAGAGTGGGCGTAATCCCCTTTCGTGTGTTTCGTGGCTTTCGTGGTCGTATCCGGCCTCTTCCATGGCCCAACAAAGCTCGCAACCGAGCCCTTGTGGCGCAAGCCTTGACGGCGGCGGGGGAGAGTGGCTATGCTGTCCCCGTCTGTTCCCTGGTGCGCTCGGCGCACCCGCGCACCAGCCACCGCTAATCTCCAGGAGGTCGGCATGTCCACATGGCAATCGGGATTCGTCCAGGCCAACGGCCTGCGGCTGCACTATACGCGCACCGGGGGCGCTGGCGCCCCGCTGGTGCTGGCTCACGGGTTTTCGGATGACGGCCTGTGCTGGACGCCCGTGGCCCAGGCGCTTGAGGCCGAGTATGACGTCATCATGATGGACGCACGCGGGCATGGCCGCTCTGACGCGCCAGAGAGCGGCTATGGCCCGCTCGATCTGGCGGCGGACCTGGCCGCGGCCATCGCCGCGTTGAGCCTGGAGCGGCCCGCCGTGCTGGGCCACTCGATGGGCGGCAGCACGGCGCTGGCTCTGGCCAGCCTCTATCCCGATGTGCCGGGCGCCATCCTGGTGGAGGACTCTGGCCACGCCGGCAGCGCGCCACGCCCCGCTCGCGACCCACAATGGCTGGAGCGCACCCGCGCGCAGATCGCCTCGTACGCCACCACCACCCGCGAGGAGTTGATGGCGCGCTGTCACGTCAACTCTCCCACCTGGTCAGAGGCCGAGCTGGGGCCGTGGGCAGACTCGAAAAAGCGCCTGAGCCCCAACGTGCTCAACCGCCTGGGCGAGCCGTCGCCCGACTGGGAGGCGCTGCTGCCGCGCATCACCTGCCCGGCGCTGCTCATCACGGCTGACCCCGAGCGGGGCAGCATGGTCACCGCCGAGACCGCCGCCGCCATGCAAGCCCTGGCGCGGCAGTTGCAGGTGGTGCACATCGCCGACGCGGGCCACAACATTCGGCGCGAGCAGTTTGAGCGCTATCTGGAGGTGGTGCGCGCTTTCTTGCAGGAATGGCAGGCGAGCCGTTAGCAGATCACCGGTTCATCCGTAGAACGAAGCAGAGGAGCCGCCAGCCGGCTCCTCTGCTTTCAGCCCTCTGCTGCGCGCAAGGTCTGCGCGGCGCGAACCCGCGCCAGGTAGTTGTCCTCGGGCACATAGTCGGGGATCGAGTTGCCCGATCAAAGCGCATAGCCCCGCGCCGTGGCGCGAAAGCGGCGGCCATCGGCCAGCACGCGCTCGTACAGCTCCTCGGGCGTGGCGGTGCACAGCAGATCCATGTCAAAGCCGCCCAGCAGGCCAATGCGCCCGCCATAGGCCGCAATCCACTGGCCAAAGGGCGCGATGGCGTCCTCGTTCGAGTGCTTGGCGTCGATGCCCAGGGCGATGACCTCGTCCATGATGCTGAGGATGTTGCCGCACGAGTGCCACAAAAAGGGCCGCCCCGCGGCGTGCACCCGCGCGATGATGCGCCGATACTGGGGCAGAATCTGCTCGCGCACCGTGCGCGGGTTGGTGAGCAGCGACGCTTTAAAGCCCAGGTCGTCGCCAAAGCGGCAGGCGGCGAAATGGCGGGCATAGCGCGGCAGGAACCAGGCCCAGCAGGCGTCCATGAGGTCGCCGATGCGCACGAATAGCTCCGCGTACAGCTCGGGATCATCCGCCTGCATAAAAGGCAGGTATTCCAGGCCCACCAGGTCTTCGGCGATCTCGAACACGCCATTGCCCACGCCGCCCACCGCCGCCATGCCGGGCGGCAGCGCGGCTGCCAGCGCGTCGAGCCGCGGCTGCGCGGCCCGCTGCCAGCGCGCGGGCAGCTCGACCCAGGGATAGCGCGTCAGATCGGCCCGCGACTGGATGGGCCCTGGCCGGCCGCCGCTCAGTGCGCCGTGCTCAGGCAGGATTTCGGTGATGCACACCTCATACGAGACGGTGTCATAGGTGTGCTGCTGGAAAAAGAGGCAATGCTGGCGCATAGCCTCGGCCTGATCGCTGGCGTCCCCGGCGGCCGCGCCGGCCAGCAGCGTCTCAAGGTCGATGCCCAGCAGGCGCCCCATGATGCCGGGATTGACCAGGTGCTCGTACAGCGGCAGGCGCGCCGGGCGCCGGTTGCGCATCACGGCCTCGAAATGGCGATAGTCGGGCTGGAAAGTGGTGGTCACGTTGGCCCTTTCGGGTGAGTGCGATTGCAGACTCCACTTCGGTCATTCGAGGGCGCCAGTTGGCGCGCCCACGTCCGTCACGCCTGACGCCAGAATGGCTCTGCCTGCCGATCGAGGTAGGGCAGCACTTGCCTGGCCACCGCATCAAAGGCTATCTCATCTGCAGGCAGCAGGTCGTCGAAGCGAAACCAATGATCGCCTCCTGTGGGCGCACCAAGGCGCGGTCGTCGATCAAAGTCGATGTCGTGTGCTGTGACCTTGTTGGGCGGCACGAACAGGCCCCAGGGATGCGTATGCCCGTCGGGCGGGCAGGTGGCGATCTCTATCACAAATCCGCCACCCCACTTGTCGAACTGAAAGGTCAGCAGGTCGATCTGGGCGGCCTTTGGGCGGCGAAAGTGCGGAAAGGACCCGCGGAAGCCACGAGCGCGCAGGTCCGGGATGACAATGCGCTTGAGTGCCGCGATCATGGCCGTGCGTGTCTCACTCATCCTGCATCTCCCATGCCAACCGTCGTTCCTGCGCTACCGGCGGCCTCTACTCCACCTTCAACACCCAGGCGTGCTCGCACGGCTGACGCTCGGGCAGCGTCACGTGCAGGCCCGCAGCGTCCTGCTTGAACGCCAGCGCGCGCCCGTCGCCCAGCAGCGTCACCTGGCGGATGCGCCCGCTCAGGCTCGAATCCGCCCCCAGCGAGCGCACCAGCGCCTCGCCCTGCGGCCAGCCCAGCAGGGTGGCATAGAGGGTCTCGCCGCGGGTGGTAAAGCGGATATCTTGCGCGGTATAGGGCGCATTTTGCCGCTCGGTGAGATGGCCCACCACGTTGGTCGTCTCACCTTCGCCAAAGGTCTCCCAGTGGCGCGTGTCATAGATCGCCTCGCCGTTGACCCGCAGCCACTGGCCCAGGCGGCGTAGCCGCTCTTGCGCCGCCTCGGGGATCGTGCCATCGGGCGCGGGGCCGACGTTCAGCAGCAGGTTGCCGTTCTTGCTGACGATGTCCACCAGATCGTGCACCAACGTGGTCACAGATTTGAACTCGTCATCATGCACATAGCCCCACGATTTATAGCTGACCGAGGTGTCGGTCTGCCAGTAGTAGGGGTGGATGCGATCCAGCTTGCCGCGCTCCATGTCCCACACGGCGGCGCCGTCGGGGAACTTGTCCTTGTATTGCAGCACCGGCTCATAGCCGCGCTCGGCGGCGCGGTTGTAATAGTAGGCCGCCACGCGGGGACGGAAGGGGTCGTACTCGGGCTGGTGCCAGCCAAAATCGAACCAGAGCACATCGGGGTCAAAGCGATCCACCAGCTCTTGCACGCGGCTGAACCAGTCCGCCAGGAAGGCGTCATCGGCGGGCGCATCCTCGGCATGAGGGCGTCCATAGAGGTGCACGTTCTCGGGGTTGTCGGTGTCATAACCCTGGCCAAACCGGTAATAGCGCCAGTTGAACGCCCGGTGCGAGGAGACGCCGAATTTGAGCCCCGCGCCGCGCACCGCCTGGCCCAGCTCGGTCACGATGTCGCGTTTGGGCCCCATTTTGGCGGCGTTCCAGGGCGTGTGGGCGCTGGCAAACATGGGAAAGCCGTCGTGGTGCTCAGCCACCGGCACGATGTAGCGCGCGCCCGCCTCTTGACAGAGGGCGACCCAGGCCGCGGGATCGTAGCGCTCGCCCCTGAACAGGGGGATGAAATCCTTGTAGCCAAAGCGCGCTTGCGGCCCCCAGGTGGCGCGGTGATGCGCGAACTCGGGCGTGCCCTCGCGATACATGTTGCGCGGATACCACTCGTTGCCAAAGGCTGGCACGCTGTAGACGCCCCAGTGCACAAAGATGCCCAGCTTGGCATCGCGAAACCAGGGTGGCGCCGAATACTGCTTGAGCGACTCCCAGTTGGGCTCGTAGGTGTGTGCCATGGCGCTCCTTGTTGCGGTGAGAATGAGCACAGTGTAGATCAGGAGCGTGGGCGGCTCAAGCGGTGGCGGTGTTGTGGTCGCGGGTTGCGCGCCGGGTTCATCCGGTCTACGGCCGATGAGGGCGCCTTGCGCAGCGCTTGGCTGGCGTGGGCGCCGCCTGCGGCGCTCAGTGCGCGAGACGCGCCTACCGTGCGTAGCCCGCGATCGGCATCCAGGCCCGCGAGGGCAAGTCGGCCAGCGATGGAATGGAGCGCAAGCCGGCCGCTGGCCCGGCATGGTCGCTACAGCCGTCGGTGTTGCAGGCCGTCACCCAATAGTAGCCGGTGACGCCCGGCGCGATGGAGGCGTCATCCCAGCTGGCCTGCGCGGGCAACCCCAGCAGCTGCTTGGCGCCGGCGGCTGTGTCTGAGCGGTGCACCGAGTAGAACATGGCGCCGGTCGGCGGCGTCCAGGTCACCGCCACGCGATCGGCATAGACGCCGGAGGCCTGCACATTGGTGGGCGGCTGCGGCGCGCCGCTCGATGGCGGCGGGGTGGCAGTCGGCGTCGGCGTGGTCGTCGGTGACGGGGTTACGGTTGGCGTCGGCGTGGCGGTCGGCACGGCCATGATCTCGATGGCCCAGTTGCCGTTGTTGGCAAAAGCCGTGGCAAACTCGCTATAGCGATAGAGGCGGTCGCGGCCCTTGGGCGCATAGTCGGAATAATAGTACCTGCCGTCGGCCCACACGTTGGGGTCGTACACTTTGACCCACTGGCCATCGGCGCTGATGCCGCGCACCACCACCCAGTGGCCGCCTGTAAAGGTATAGTAGCGGCCATAGACGTTGGCCGGGCTGGTGTAGGCGGTGTTATAGTCCACGCCGGGCGCGATGTCGGCCATGATGACCGGCACGATGACGATGTGGCCGCGCACGTTGATGGCGTCTCTCACCGCCGTTAGCCCCGTAATGCGCGTAAAGGGCACGCTCCAGTGGGTGAGGGCGGCGCGCAACTGATCGCCGGTGGTGCCATAGCCGCAGGGCTCGCTGCCCGTCATGTAGGTGCGAATCTGGCTGATGGGCACGTTCAGGCCGTTATGGGTGAACTGGATGGCCATGGCCACGGTGGTGGGGCCGCAGTTGGTCGAGGCGCAGATGCCGCTGTCGCTGTCGCCCTGAGCGCGATACCAGGCAAAGGGCGCCCCCACATCGGCCAGCGTCGGCGGCTCAAGCGGGGCCGCCTGGGCCGCAGCCAGCGGTGAGAGGCCCGCTGTGCGCAAGCTGCCGTCGCCGGGCGTCACCAGCGCCACGGCCTGCCCGCCGCGGGTGGCCAGGGTGGCTTCGATCTGCCCGGCGGCGTTCCAACTCAGGCGCGTCACCGGCGCCGAGAGGGCGGCCAGAGGCTCGATGGCCTCGATGCCGCTGGCTCCCCGAACGGCCAGCCACAGACGGCCCTCCGGTGAGGCAAAAGCCAAACGGGCGCCTACGCTCGACCATGCAAAGGCAGCCACTGGCCCGCCCGTCGACGTCAGCGAGGCCAGTGAGCCGCCATCCAGCCGCAACTCGACCAACGCCCCACGCGCCAGCAGCAGCGTGGCCATCTGCCCGCCGGGAGAGAGCGCCACTGCCGTGGCCTGCTCGCTGCCCGGCACGGGCGTGCGGTGAGGGGCGTCGCTGCCGGCGGAGATCAGTTCGACCCACTGCCGGCCTGTGTCATCCTGCGTCAAGCAGATCAGCCCGCTGCCATCAGGCAGCCAGGCATAGCCCGCAAAAGCGGGGCCATTGGGGGCGAGCTGCTGCGCGACGACCTCGCGCGCGCCGCTGGCCGGGTCATAGCTCGCCAACTGGCCTCGCTCAATCAGCGCCAGGCGGGCGCCATCGGGCGACCAGGCGAGTTGTCCGCGCAAAGAGAGGTCGGCTGCCAGGGGTTGCGCGGCGCCAGTGGTCAGATCGGCCAGCCATAGCTGCGCGGGCAGCGGCGCCTGCCCCAGGGCGCTATCGGGGATGAGCAGATAGGCGAGCCAGCGCCCATCGGGCGCCAGGGCCGCCTCGGTGGCATAGCCCCTGACCGGCAGGGCGCGGGGGCGTCCGTCGGTGGAGATCCACCAGACGCGACCACTCTGGGCGTAGGCCAGCATGGCCGTGCCGCCTCCTGCGCTGAACGCAGAGGCGCCGACATCGCCGGTGGCCACGCTGGCCGCGACAAGAGCAAGAGCAAGCAGGCCGCACCATAACGCTGGCAGGCGCCGCGTTAGCAACCGAAGCAGGCGACGCGGCGCCGCCAGGCGAGCGCCACCAACCGCTGAGGCAGCATCCACTGAAGCTACATTGTCATTGGCATTGAGCCGGTCAACGAACATGTCGCCAGGTGCTCCGCAACCAAAAGCGTGCTTGGAGCGGAGTATAGCACGGGACGCTCACAACATGCGCACGGCCACCGCCAGCGTCGCTCGCTCCACCCGCTCGCCGTGCTACTTGGCTCTCTTGGCCGCCGCTGCCAGCTCTTGTTGCGCCGCGCGACGGCACACCAGCCAGCCGATCAGCCCGCCCAGCGCAAAGGGCAGCGCCAGTTGCACGCCCAGCAGGCGGTAGGGGAACAAAAAGTTGGGGTCGGGGTGCTGCTTGTTGGGGGGCATGGTGCGCACATAGTATGAGATGGCCGCCGTGATCCAGTTGTAGCTCCAGGCCAGGAACATGGCGATGCCCAGCCACTTGCGTTTGGCATAGAGCTGGCGTTTGTTGAAATAAGAGAGCCAGGTCTTCCACACCCACACGGCCAGCACCGGGAACGAGCCCCAGGTGTGGATGTTAAAGGACGGCGATTGCAGCTCCAGCGGCGGCTGGTTGACGGTCAGCGCGCCGATGAGGCCGTTGACGCCGGCAAACAGGCCCAGCAGGTAGAGGATGGTGGCCATCGAGCCAAAAGTGCTGTGCGCCTGGCTCAGCGCCGAGTTGGTCTTGAGCAGCACGGCGCGTTTCTTGATGTACCCGGCATAAAAGCCCGTGACGCCCTGGACCGTGGCGGCCAACATGCCCAGAAAGGTGATGATGGTGTTGAGCTCGGCAAAATTGATCTTCATCGGCCCACTCCTCAAGGCAACATTCCTCACTATTCTAGTATAGATTTTGAGGTGTGGCAAGCCTCAGATTCGGTTGCAGATCTTGTTGGGCCGAGGGAGAGGCCGTGTATAGCCCCGGAAGAGACGAGGGTGTGGGGAAGATGCAGTCGCCAGGGCATCAATGCCCTCAGCTGGAAGCCGCGGCTACGCGCCGTGGACGGCGTCGAGCCCACTCCGTGGGCTCAAGATACCGCGTGCGGCAAGGTCTCCAGCCCCGGAGGGGCGCACCGGCCTACCTGCAGGCCGGCAAAGCGCGGGGATTCATCCCCGCGCAGGCTCTGAAATGACAGCACAGTAGGTCAGGATGCCGGCGCGGAGATATCCCACACCCTGCCAGGAATTGCGCTTGACAGCGCTCATTTCTGGTTCCATAATCTCAGCTACCGGGCAATGGGGCCCGACGCCGCTACCCACGGCGCGCCCCAAAGCAAGGCACATCGGCCGAGGAGGGGTGATGAGCCTGCAGTACGTCGTCCGTCGGGTGCTTTTGTTCTTGCTGATCATCTGGGTGGGCACTTCGCTGATCTTTTTCCTGCCCAAGCTGGCCCCCAACCGTGACCCCGTGGCTCAGCGCCTCGGCATGCTCGCCGCCACCGGCGGCGTCAACTCGGACGAGATCGATGCCATGGTTGAGGCTTACCGCGCCAAATTCGGGCTCGACCTGCCCGTGTGGCGGCAGTACCTCAACTATATGGGTGACATGCTGCGCTTTGACTTTAACTACTCTCTGGCCATGTACCCCGCCACCGTGATCGAGATCATCGGCCGCGCCGTGCCCTGGAGCGTGGGCTTGCTGGCGGTCTCTACCTTTTTCGCGTTTCTGTTGGGCAGCCTGCTGGGGGGGCTGCTGGGCTGGCCGCGCACGCCCAGGATCGTGCACTATATCTCTACCCCCTTCCTGATGATGTCCTCGGTGCCCTACTATCTGTTGGGCCTGATCGTCATGTACATCTTTGCCTTCAAGCTCAAATGGCTGCCCCTGGGCGGCGGCTCGCAGTATGGCACCATGCCCTCGTTGAGCTGGACCTTTATCATCGACGTGGTGCAGCACGCCATCTTGCCGGCGTTGTCGATGGTCATCGCCGGCATCGGCTTTTGGGCGCTGTCGATGCGCGGCATGATGGTCACCACGCTGGGGGAGGACTATGTCATGCTGGCTGAGGCGCGCGGGCTCTCGCCGCGGCGCATCTTTTTCCGGTACGCCATGCGCAATGCCATCTTGCCGCAGACCACCGGCCTGGCCCTTTCGGCCGGCACCATCCTGTCTGGCTCGCTGCTGGTCGAGGTGATCTTTCGTTACCCGGGCATGGGCTCGGTGCTCTATCGTGCTATCACCTCGTTCGACTTTTTCATGATCTATGGGGTGGTGTTTTTCGTGGTGCTGACCGTCGGCCTGGCCACCCTGATGCTGGACCTGATCTATCCGTTTCTTGACCCCCGCATCCGCTACAGCCGCCAGTAGAGGGGATCACACATCATATGTCATCGCAATTTTGGAGCTATATCCGACGCAACCCACTGCTGCTGGTGGGCGTCTCGTTGTTTGTGCTGCTGTTCCTCTTTTGGGCCATTGGCCCCACGTTCATCGACGTGACCAAAGCGCGACCCATCTCGGCCATGGCCGACCTGGCGCCCTCGGCCGAGTACCCGCTGGGCACCGACTCGGTGGGGCGACAACTGCTGCCCAACCTGCTGGCGGGCAGCCTCTACACCTTTGAGATCGGCCTGGCCGCGGGCACCATTGGCCTGCTGGTGGGCACCATCCTGGGCTTTGTTGCCGGCTACTTTGGGGGCACCGTCGACTCGATCATCAGCACCGCCGCCGATGTGGCTCTCACCATTCCGGCGCTGGCCGTGCTGGTGGTCATTGCCGCGGTGATCAAAGAGGGGCTGAACGTGCGCTCGATGGCGCTGATTGTGGCCATGCTCGCCTGGATGCGCCCGGCGCGGACCATTCGCGCCCAGGTGCTCTCGATGCGCGAGCGCCCCTATGTCGAGATCGCGCGGCTCTCGGGTATGAACGACTTTCAGATCATCGTGCAAGAGCTGCTGCCCAACCTGCTGCCCTATCTGGCAGCCAGCTATGTGGGCGCGGTGGCGGCGGCGCTGCTGGCGGCCATCGGCCTCGAGGCGATGGGCCTGGGCCCGCAGAACGACCCCACCCTGGGCATGACCATTTTCTGGTGCAACTACTATGGGGCGCTGCTGCGCGGCATGTGGTGGTGGTGGGCGCCGCCCATCGCTGCCATCCTGTACGTCTTTATGGGCCTGTTCGCCATCTCCTCTGGCCTGGATGAACTCTCCAACCCTCGTTTGCGGAGGGCCCGATGAGCGCAGCCGTCTTGCAGGTTCGCAATCTCTGCGTGCACTATGACACCGACGCTGGCCCCATCAAGGCCGCGGAAAACGTCACCTTTGATCTCGCCAAGGGCGAGCGCCTGGGCCTGGTGGGCGAGAGCGGCTCGGGCAAATCCACCACAGTGCTGGCGCTGCTGCGCATGGTCACCTCGCCGGGGCGCATCCGCAGCGGCCAGGTGGTGGTCGACGGCACTGACTTGATGCAACTCTCGCCCGAGCAGATGCGCCGCATGCGCGGCTCGGCCGTCTCGCTCATTCCGCAGGCGGCGATGAACTCGCTCAACCCGGTGATGCGCATTCGCGACCACTTTTACGACACCATCCGCGCCCACGACCGTAGCATGGATCGCCGGCAATTGGCCGAGCACAGCGCGCAACTGGTGGAATCGGTGGGGCTGCGGCCGAACGTGCTGGGCATGTATCCCCACGAGCTGAGCGGCGGCATGAAGCAGCGCGTCTGCATCGCCATGGGCATTTGCTTGCAGCCCAAGGTCATCATCGCCGACGAGCCCACTAGCGCGCTGGACGTGGTGGTGCAGCGCCAGGTGATGGAGACGCTTGGGCGCATCCAGCGCGAGCTGGACGCCGCCATCATCCTGGTGGGGCACGACATGGGCCTGATGGCCCAGTTCGTAGACAAGCTGGGCATCATGTACGCCGGGCGGCTGGTGGAAGTGGGGCCCGTGGCCGACGTCTTTCGCGAGCCGCTGCACCCCTACACCCGTCTGCTGATCAACACGCTGCCCTCGCTCGACGTCAAAGCCGTGTTCAAGGGCATTCCCGGCACTACGCCTTCACTGCTGAACGCGCCTCCGGGCTGCGCCTTTCACCAGCGCTGTCCCGACGCGTCGGGGTCCTGCTACGAGTCTGACCACGTGCTCACCGAGGTGCTGCCCGGGCGCTGGGTGGCCTGCCCATGCTATGCAGGAGCCGCCGCATGACCACCCCACTACTCGAAGCGCGCAATGTCACCAAGATCTTTAGCAGCCGTGGGTCCATCGGCAAAAAGGGCAGCGTCACCGTGGCCGTTAACCAGGCCTCGCTGACCATCCATGCCGACCCGCCGTCCATCGTGGCCATCGCTGGCGAGAGCGGCAGCGGCAAGACGACCCTCTCGCGCCTGCTGCTGGGGCTGGTCTCACCCACGTCGGGCGACGTATTCTATCGCGGCCGGCCCATGACGGCGCTCAAGGGCGACGAGCGTATGGCCTTTCGTCGTGACGTGCAAGCCATCTTTCAAGACCCGTTCGAGGTCTATAACCCGTTCTATCGCGTCGACCACGCCCTGGAGATGCCCATCAAGCGCTTTGAGCCGACCAAGAGCGCCGATGAGCGCCGCGCCATGATCGAAAAGGCGCTGGGCGTGGTGGGCCTGCGCGTGGATGAGACGCTGGGGCGCTACCCGCACCAGCTCTCGGGCGGCCAGCGGCAGCGCGTGATGGTGGCGCGGGCGCTGATGCTCAACCCCAGCATCATCGTAGCCGACGAGCCGGTCTCGATGGTGGACGCCTCGTTGCGGGCCACCATCCTCGAAAGCCTACTCAACGCCCACGATCAACTCGCCATTGCCATCATCTATATCACCCACGACCTGACCACCGCCTACCAGGTGTGCACCAGCATCCTGATGATGTACAGCGGGGCCATGGTCGAGGTGGGCAATGTGGATCGCGTCATCAAAGATCCGCTGCACCCCTACACCCAATTGCTGGTGGGCTCGATTCCCTTGCCAGACCCCACCAAGCGTTGGGCGGCCAACGTGCGATCGGCCACGTCGGCGTCGGGCCAGCACTCGACCAGCCAGGGCTGCAGCTTTGCGCCGCGTTGCCCCCATGTCATGGATATCTGTCGAGAGGTCACGCCCCCGCTTTTCCGGGTCAATGCTGACCGCGCGGTGGCCTGCTACCTCTATCGCGACGCGCCCGTCGTGTCGCCAGAAGACGTTTCGGCGCTGTACATCGGCGCCTGAGCGAGCTCTGCCTGAACGCAGAGAGAGTGTGTGTTGAGTCAAAAAGGAGGTGTCGAGCCAATGCAGCTCGGCCAGCTAGCGCAGGCAATGTGGCTTGACGTGTAGACGTGCGTCGTAGCGTCCGCAGCCCCGATGGTGGGGCAAACAGGAGGATGAGTAAGTGCGCAGCAAATGGTCTCTGTTGCTTGCGGCGCTGTTGATCGCCTCATTGGCGCTCGCAGCCTGCCAGCCGAAAGTCGTCGAAAAGGTCGTTGAGAAGGTCGTCAAAGAGACGGTCATCGTCGCCGGGACGCCTCAGGTCGTTGAGAAGGTCGTGACCGAGGTCGTCAAGCAGACCGTGGTCGTCGAAAAGGTCGTCGAGGCGCCCAAAGAAGGCGTGATCCCCGGCCTCAAGGCCGTGCCTCGCAACCGCACCTGGATCGCGGCTGGCCTGGGCGGCGAGATGGTGGGCGGGTTCACCGATGTCTCAATGTTCAACCCGTTCGTGACGGGCATCTCGCGCGGTGGCATCCACCACATCGGTGGCGAAGGCCTCTTTGTCTATAACATGATCGGCGGAGACTATTACAACTGGCAGGCCGCTGGCCACGAGTACAACGCCGATTTCACCGAAGCGATCATCAAGATCCGCGAAGGGGTCAAGTGGAGCGACGGTGAGGCCTTTGATGCTGAGGATGTGGCCTTTACCCTGAACATGCTCAAGGGCAAAGCAGACCTGCTCTATGGAATGGACATTGAAAAGTACTGCAAGACCATCGAAGTGGTTGACCCACTGACGGTCAAGCTCACTTTCAACATGCCGTCGCCGCGCTTTATCTGGGACTATTTGACCTACCGCGGCTCGCTGGGCATGGTGATGATCCCCGAGCACGTCTGGAAGGACAAGGATCCCGCCACGTTCACCAACTATGATCCGGCCAAGGGTTGGCCATTGGGCACCGGCCCCTACAAGCTCGTCGCTTCGACGGTGGAGCAAAAGGTCTGGGACCTGCGCGACACCTGGTGGGGCGCCGAGACCGGCTTCCAGCCCATGCCCAAGATCGAGCGCATCATCGTGCTCCCGTCCATGAGCGAGATTACCCAGGCGCAAATGTTGATGAACAACGAGTTGGAGATGGCGTTCTCGATGACGCCCACCAACATGAGGCTCGTCAACAGCCAGAACCCCAAGGTCATCAGCTTTTGCGATCAGCCGCCGTACGGCTTTATCGACTGGTGGCCAATCTTTGTCGGGTTCAATGCTGAACAAGAGCCCTTCAACGACAAGGACATCCGCTGGGCCATCAGCTACTCGATCGACCGCGACCAGATCGTGAGCCTGGCCTTTAACAACTATAGCGAAGTGACCTCGCTGCCGATCCCGAACTATGGCGGCCTGAAAAAGTACTTTGACGCCGCGGCTGATCAGCTCGAGACGTACAACACCCTCGAGTACAACCTGGCCAAGGTTGACGCGATCATGACTGGCAAGGGCTGGGCCAAGGACGGGCAGGGCTTTTGGGCCAAGGATGGGAAGCGCTTCTCGTTCGAGATCATCACCTTCCCGCAGCACCCGTCGCTGACCCCGTCGATCCCCATCGTCACCGAGCAGCTCCGCCGCGCCGGCTTTGACGCGACCTTCTCGCTGCCCGGCGACTTTGCCGACCGCATCTATCTGGGCGATGCCAAGGTCTATATGTTTGGCATCGGCGGCGCCATGAACGACCCGCATGCCACCTTCTATCGCTTCCACACCATGAACTACAAGCCGACTGGCGAGCGCGCCAGCATCGGGTTCTACCGTTGGCAGAACGCCGAGTTTGACGCCATCATCGACGCGATGGCCAAGCTGCCGGCTGACGATCCTGGTGTGATGCCGCTGTGGGAAGACATGCTTGACATCTGGCTACCCGAGCTGCCGATCGTTCCGTTGATCCAGACGGTTATCCAGGTGCCCATGAACACCACCTACTGGAGCGGCTGGCCCGACTGCAACGACCCGTATACCGCGGGTGGCTACTGGCTTCGCGACCAGTTGCTGATGTGGTCGCGCCTGCAGCCGACCGAATAGGCGGTTCGCCGCTAGCCGGCCCTGCTTGACTCTCTCGAGGCCCTCGCCACACGGTGAGGGCCTCGACTGTTACTGGGCACCGGGCAGGCCGGCCGTCGGCAGGCTCGGTGATGGCGGCCATGCCCCGCGCCCGGGAGCAAGGTGATCGAGCTCGCCCCCTCTACGGCTAACAGTAATAAAACGTAATGTAACCGAAAGGACCACAGCCGCGGCATGCTGCCGCGGTTCCGACCGACGCGGTTCCGACCGACGCGGTCCCAGACCGTGCCAAAATGGCCGGCTGCATTCACCAGCACCCTTGCAGCCGAGCCCTCTCCCCCTCCGCTATTTGGACACGCTCCCCATCTGCGGTAAAATGGATTGTTGCCCAGTCAACGCTGCTGTTCCTCGGCCATGCGGGCCGGGGTTTTTTCTGCCCGGAAAGTGATAGCTCATGCAAATCGAACGCACCAATATCCGCAACGTCGCCATCATCGCCCATGTGGACCACGGCAAGACCACCCTGGTGGACGGTCTGCTCAAACAGGCGCGCGTCTTTCGCGAAAACCAGCAGGTGGCCGAGCGCATCATGGATTCTAACGCGCTGGAGCGCGAGCGTGGCATCACCATCCTGGCCAAGAACACGGCCATCGTGATCCCTGACCCGCTCACGGGCCAGCCGGTGAAAATCAACATTGTGGACACGCCCGGCCACGCCGACTTTGGCGGCGAGGTGGAGCGGGTGCTCAACATGGTGGATGGCGTGCTGTTGCTGGTGGATGCCGCCGAGGGCCCCATGCCCCAGACGCGCTTTGTGCTCAAAAAGGCGCTGGCCCGCGACCATCGCGTCATTGTGGTCATCAACAAGGTGGACCGCCGCGGCGCCAACCCGTCTGACACCCTCAACCGCACTTTTGACCTGTTTCTCGATCTGGGCGCCAGCGACGCGCAGGCCGAATTCCGCACCATCTACACCAACGCTGTGACGGGCCAGGCTGGCGAGACCCCCGAGCTGACCGCCGACCTGCAACCGCTGTTCAACGCCATTTTGCGCTACATTCCCGCGCCACAGGTGAACCCCGACGGCCCGCTGCAGATGTTGGTGACCTCGCTGGACTATGACGAGCACCGCGGCGCCGCTGCCATTGGGCGCGTCACCAGCGGCACGCTGCGTGTGGGCCAGCCGCTGGCGCGCATCACCCGCGAGGGCGTCATCTTGCCCGAGCGCGCGCGCTACCTGCAGGTGCACGAGGGCCTGGCGCGGGTGGATGTGGAGCAGGTGGATGCCGG
>Ga0351910_1069_pt2 | contig 33185 bp, 31 predicted proteins | sample TotcelHT113001L5_FD_206860 | JGI IMG/M metagenome (GOLD analysis project Ga0351910, IMG submission 206860) | Enriched cells from coal bed in the Powder River Basin, Montana, United States - Total cells T11 rep1 HSBNCT.T11.300.1.L5 ...
CCAACAGTGCGCTCTCGCCCTTTTACGAGGTTTTGCGAATCTGGTGGATGATGAAACGCTGCACTCGCGCGAGAGGGTGGACAGCGTGAATCGCCGGCCTGCCGCCTGGCCCGACGGCGCCGAAGTAGCACGAGCGCCACAACTAGAAGGGTGAGCAAGGAGGACAGCCAGGCCAGCGCCACGACAGAGCGCCGGTCAAGAGAATTCCGCGCCATTCTCCGATCGCTGACGGCTGCCGCCCAGGCTTAGCCCACGCGCTGGCCGCAGTTGACGCAAAAGCGCACGTTGACTGGGACGATCTGGCCACAGTGGGGGCACTGCACCTGGGCGCTCGTGGCCGGCTGTGATGGCAAGGCCTGCTGTGCCGCGCGCGTGCACAGCGCAAAGGCCTGCTCCATGATCTCCTGCAGCTTTACCTCGAGTTGGGGGTAGGTGTAGGCCTGATGGTTGACCATGGCGCGGCCATCGCGGGGCGTCTCCACCTGCACAAAGTGGTTGGCCAATGCGGTTGGCGCGATAAACAGGCGAGGCAGGGCGGTGGCGCTGCCAGAGCCCTGGACGGTGAACTCGAACCCGGCGGCGAGAAACCAGGAGCGCATGAACTCGACGCCCATAGCCTGTCCGGCCTCGCCAAACAGCAAGAGATCCTCGCCGCTCTGCGGGTCTTGGGTGTTGCGCACAAAGCCCAGGTCGTTGAGGGCCTGCGCATGCTCCGGCACGATGTTTGGCCTGAGCTCGCCCAGATTGGGAGTCACGGTCGCAAAGGTGGGCAGCAGCCAGCGCAGGTCCATGCTCTGGAGCGAGCGCGGCAACAGCGCGGCGAAATCGGCGGCGCGCAGCGACACGGTGCTCTGCAGATCAAAGTCCAGCGTGCGCTGATAGGCGATGCGCCGAAACATATCCACCGTATGCAGGATGAGGAGAAAGGCGCCCAACGCGACGCGCGGCGGTACATAATTGGCGATGGTCTCGTCGTTGCGCCCGGCAAAGCTCTCCATCCACCAGGCCACAAAGGCGTCCGAGTCCTCGAAAACACGGATCAGGTAAGCGCCCTCGTCGGTGATGGCGACGGCGAGCAGCCTGGCAGACGCGGAGGGCGACGCGCACAGCCGCATTTCCTCAAAGCTAGCGCTGCCGCCGCCCAGCCGACTGCGGACCAGCAACTGGGGCGCTGCCAGGGTCTGAAGCAGCGGGGCAAAGTCGGGATCAGCCAGAAGCGTCGTGGCTGTCGGCGACAGCGGCGCCGATCCGCGGGCATAGCCCTGCAAAACCTCGTAAAAGGGCGAGAGCGCACTGTTGGCGACCGGGGCGCGATCCACAAAGATGGGGCCAAGATCATCGCGCGTCAGGGCGTAGGCGAACTGCCCTTCGGGAAGGCTCAGGAGTTTGCTGGCGATCATAGTTCCCCCTCGTCAAAGAGCCCGATCGCGCGCTGCAGCGCTTGCTGATCCGCGTCGGTCCAGGTCTGCTCGGGCCTGCTGTTGGCGTCCACCCAGTCCTGGTCAAAGTTCTCGCCCTCCCAGCTCTCGCCGTTCTGCAGATAGACCGGGCTGTGGCTGCCGGGCAGGTCCAGGTAAGGGCAGTTGGTCAACAGACTTTGCAGCCGGAGCGTGGCGTCGTCGGGGGCAATCCACAGCAGCTTGCCCTCCTGGATCCATGGCGCCAGATCAAAATCGCGCTCGTCATCCTCAAAGCTGTCCAGCCGCAACACACCTTCGAGGTCTACATACCGGTAATAGGTGGCGCCCCACTCGTTGACCCGATCGAGGTCATAGCGCATCGGGTCGGCATAGTAGACGATGAAATAGGCGCGATGGTAGCCCACCGCGAATGACGAGAGCACGGCCTTGATCTGGGTGTACTGTAGCAAACGTGGCAGCACAAAGGGCGCCTGCGGCCCTGGCGCCACCAGCAACGGCGAGGTCTCCAGAGGCGCACTCAGGGCGAGAGCGCCATCCAGCGCAAAGAAGGTGGGCAGATACTCTTCCGGCGGCCTGGCCGCCGCCTCGTAATGCCACCACAGGCCGTCTAGCCCAAAGTAGTCCAGTGAATGCGTGCACACCTCGCCGCTAAACGGGCAGCGCGAAAGGCTGACCTGCGGCACGCGCTCGCGGTACGCCTCATACAGCCGCTGTAGCTGCTCCTCCAGCGCGATGGTGGCCTCTTGGTGAGCGCGCTCCCCATCGGCGGCGCCGGGCTCGTCATCCTCAGCAGACGTCAGGTTCAGGGCATCCAGCCGGCGATGCTCGGCCAGCGCCGTATAGTAGGCATCCAGCATTGCCCGTCGCTCTTCTGGCGTAAATGGCTGCTGCACCCCTGTTTCACCTGATCCTTTCGTGTGTTCCACCCCAGGCCACCCGGGTGGCCTGGCAGGCTCTGACGCGCGCGTCGCCGCGCCGGCGCCTCTAGTAGAAGGGCGCATCTGGCGCCAGAAAGCTCTGGGTCGGCGCGTTGTGTGGGTTGAACGTGATCACGCCTTGGCCACCCACGCGCGCATCGTTCACCATGTTGGCGGCGGCGCGCGGGTTGAAGGACGCCTGGCCATTCCAGGTCGAGAGCGCCTCGTGGGTCACATTCGAGCCCCTGGCCTGCGCCAGCGCGTTGGCCACCATGTTCTCCGTCTGCGGCGGAAGCGCGCCGCCATTAAAGTTGCGGATCTGGAAGATATCAATATCGCCGGCCAGGAACCTCCCCGAGCTGTGCTGCACCACGCCGTTGACGATGCGGTACTCGCCTCTGCTCAAGGAAGTGGCGTACTTTATGAACTCCTGGTTGCGCATGCGCGCTCGCGCCACCAGCGCCTGCTGCATGTCTCGCGAGAGAGAGCGCATGACCTCTTTGGGGGGCAACTGCGGCCTAAAGCAGCCCACCAGGCCCTCGCGTCCCCTGGGGCCGCCGATCAGCTCATCCAGGGCGTTGAGGGTCTTGGACTTGACGAACTCGGGCTTGGGCAGGGCGCTGCCCGACTCGAGCCAGGCGCGGCCGGCGGCATTGCCCGGCCGCGTGTGAATCTGGACGCCATACTGGTCGGCGATGCGCTGCAAGTGACGCTGCGACGGCTGGGTCATGTGAGACATGTTGGGTGGGCGGGTGCCGGAGACATAGGCGCCGCCAGGCCGGATCGGCATCTGCCCAGGCAGTGGCCGGCCGACCAGCAGCCCGGATCTCTGTCCTGCAGCCTGGGTCCAGGCAGAGACGCGCGTGGCGCCGGACTTGACAGCACTGGCGATCTTGCCGCCGCTGACGATAGCCCCGTACACCTTGATCACGCCCACGCCGACCTGCCCCAGGCGGTCGAGCAGCGAGCGGTTGGGGTCCCAGCTATTCTGAAAGTTGGTCACACCGACCGCGTTCTTGATGAATTCCCACGCCTTGTCCGGGTCGGTGACGGTGGAGTAGATGGCGTTTCCGATGGCCGTGGCAAGGTTGCCCACGGCCTCGCCCGCGCCGGCCAGGTCAGCCACCGCCAACCAGGGGTTGCTCCAATAGTGGCTGGCCGTGTCGCTGGCCCAGCCAGCCGCCGAGGACAGGGCATTGCCGACGCTCTCAAGGGCGCCCTGAATCTTGTCGATCAGGATGGTCGGGTCATTCCAGGCGCGCCCGCCAAAGTCGTACACGTCGCTCGCCGTGCGCTTGATGCCGTTCCAGGCGTCTGACGCCACACCGCCAATCGTGCTCGCGGCCCCGGCAAAGTCGTTGTACACGCCCTCCACAAATGCTCCGCCAAAGTCCCTGATCCACGAGGCGGTTTCGCGCACATATTGCCCGGCGGAGGAAACGCTCTGGCCTATGCGAGTGGTCAGGCTGCTGGCCGCCTGCGCGGCGCTGGCGGTCAGAGAGGCGAGGCCGCCGCTCAAGCCGCCAAAGAGCCCGCCCAGCAAGGCTCCGGCTATGCCCCAGAGCCCCGGACGCACACCGGAGAGAATGAGATCCATGGCGCCCGGCGAATTGATCCACGTGGTCCAGGTGGCGCCGCCCTCCCACCAGCCGGTGTCGTGGGCTGAGGCCACCCCCGCCAGGCGCGACGCCAGGGCCTGTGCGCCCACCAGCCCCAGCACAAAGAGAGCCGCGCCAGAGGCGATCTTGCGCTGGAGCAGCAGCACGCTCAAGGCCACGAGCAGCGCGCAGAACAGCAAGGCGCTATAGGGCTGCCAGGGCAAAAAGGCCAGGGCCAGGGCGCCAACCAGCGCGCCCAGAATGGCCAGCGAAAGCGAGCTGGCGGGCGCCTGGGATTTGGGCTTGCTGCGGCGGAAAACTCTCTGCAAGTCAGACCAGGCGAGTTGGGCCACCAACACACCCGTATTGCGCTCGCGCATGGTGAAGGAGAAAAAGAGGTTTACCGCGAGCGTGAGGAATACGAACACGTTGCGGGTGGCCAGGGTGAGGACGAGGATCAGGCCGGCCGAAAGCATCACGATGGGCAGGCCCCAGCGACCAGAGGCAGTCAGGCTCTGGGTCGCCCATCCGGGCGTGCCCACCAGGTCTCGCACAAAGGCCTTGATGCCGCCGCCGGCGACGCGCGCATAGAGCGATGACAGCGCGTAAAAGAGCAGCATGCAGATGGCGTCTACCGCGGCTTGATTCTTGCCCAGCCTGAGAAAGTAATGCCACGTCTGCGTCGGGTTGTTCACACCGTCGAACTTGAGCACGCCGTTGTTGAGATAGGCGATGATGTAGGTGTTCATAAAGAGGGAGAAGAGCATGATGACCACCGACTGGATCACCATGGTCAGCAGCATGCGTTTGAGGTTGGCGCGCAGGCCCCGGAACATGAGCTTGACGAACCGCCACAAGGTCTCGGGGGCCTGGGGTAGCGAGCCGTCAGTCGGCAGGGCGGCGACGCGGTCAGCCATGGCACTCTCCTCGCAATGCCCGCGTCCGGCTGGGCCGGACACTACTGTAGACTGGCGTAGGCTGCAGGGCGGCTCCTACGGCATACGATCGAGATAGGCGCGCGGGATCTTGGTGATGCCCTGGTGGGCGCCCAACCACAGGTTGCCGTCTCTGTCAGCGACGATGGCCTTGACCTCATTATGAGATAGCCCTTCACGCTCTGTCAAGCGGTATAGGGGCTGCAGGTCACCCGACCGCAAAATGGCGATGCCATCGTATTCAGAGCAGAACCACAGCCGGCCATGGTCGTCAGGGTAAATGAGCCGCACCTTTTCGCCCGCCAGGCCATCTTTGATCCCCAGAGAGCGGGTGAGCGCCCAGCGCCTATCCTGCCAGACGGCAACATTGGCGCCGCCGCGGGTCAGCGCGCCCGAGCCGATCCAGATGCGCCCCTGCTGGTCCTCGACGATGGACGTGATGGCGTTGTGGGCCAGGCCCGTCTCGACCGTAAAGTGACCCATGGTGTCCGGCCCCACATAGGTAACCCCGCCACCGCGCAAGACATAGTTGCCAAACCAGAGCCAGCCACGCGAGTCCTCGTACAGCACGCCTACCATGTCGTCCAGCAGGCCATCGGCGCGGGTCAGTGGGCGCCAGGAGCTGCCATCGAACACCGCGGCGCCGCCAAAAGTGCCGGCCCACAGGCGGCCATCACGCGCCTTTAGGAGGGCGTTGACCCGATTGTCGGGCAGCCCGTCGGCCGTAGTCATGGTCCTGATTGCGTCGCCGTCAAAGACGGTCACGCCGTTTTGATGAGCCGCCCAGATCTTGCCATCTCTGCTCTGCACCAGCGATTTGACCAGCACCAGCGGGATGGGCGTCTCCAGAGCGCCAGTCACCTCCCCGCTGCGCACATCGACCGTTACGATGCCCTCCATGCCGCCAGCATAGAGCGTGTCGCCAACCAACAGCAGCGAGGAAACCTCTCGATCAGGGGCGATGATCAGCCAGCCTTCGGGTAAGGTAACGGGCTCTATCGCCTGCCGTCCGTCCCCTCGGATCAGGCGCACGGCCGCCCAGCTCCCCAGCCCCAGAGCGGCAAGCAGCAGCAGATAGAGCCCAGCCCGGATCCAGCGGCCAGGGCGCGCTGGAGCTGGCGCGTCGCGAACGCGCTCGCCCTCATTCATGGGAGAGAGGCTCCGGCGCGAGGCGGCCTTGGGCCATGGTGATGACCTTCGCCGCCATCACACTGGCTTCGGCTTGGTCGTGGGTGACATACAGCAGGGTGGCCCCCGTGCGATCCAGTTCGGCGGCCAGTAGCTCCAGGAGCGTGCTCTTGATCGCCTGATCGAGGTTGGTTAGCGGCTCGTCCAGCAGCAGATAGCGCGGGCGGGGCGCGAGCGCCCTGGCCAGCGACACTCTCCGGGCCTCGCCTCCCGAGAGCTGATCGGGATAGCGCGCTCCGAGGCCGTGCAGACCCATGCCAGTGAGCAGCTCGTCGACCCTCTGCCCCCGGCCGGCCCGTGGCATACCGCTCAACCCAAAGGCGATGTTCTGGCTGGCCGTCATGTGCGGCCAGAGCGTCGGGGCCTGAAAGACAAAGCCAATCCGGCGCGCATAGGGCGGCAGCAGCAGGCGCGGCGTGCTCACCAGTCGTCCGCCCAGGTGGATTTCGCCGGCGTCAGGTCGCTCTAGCCCGGCGATCAGCCGCAGCAGGGTGGTCTTGCCGCTGCCCGACGGGCCGAGCAGGGCCACCCGCTCGCCGGGGGCGATGGTCAGCGACGCGCTGGCGACGGCGGCCACCGGGCCGTACGACTTGCACACGGCGCGCAATTCCATCATCGCGCGCCCTCCCGTCTGGCAAGTAGCGAGGCTGCCAGTAGTCCGACCATGAGGCAGAGGAGCACCCCAACGAGGCTGAGCGCCGCCACGGCCTCTGAAGCGCCATAGTGGAGATAGTTGTAGACCTTGATGGCCAGCGTCGTCTGGCCCGCAGGCACCACCAGCAGCGTCGCGCCCACTTCGCCGAGGCTAAGCACAAAGACGGTGGCCGCCGCCGCAAAGACGGCCGGCGCGATCAGGGGCAGGTCAACCCGCCAGAAGGCGACCAGACGGCGGCGCTCCAGAATGCGAGCGGCCTCAAGCAGGGCGCGATCCAGGCGGACGAGCCGTGCGGCGATGATCATGGTTGCCAGTGGCGCAAAGCGGGCCAGCGAGGCGAGGATGGGCATCCAGATGGTGCTGTAGAGGTCCACGGGCAGGTCTCTGTTCAGGATGGCGATCAGGCCGATGCCGATCAGGGGCGGGGGGATGGCCAGCGGCAGCACCACCGCCAGCCAGCAGAGGTCCCTGGCGGGTTTGGCGCCGGCCAACCAGCGCGCCGCGCCGTAGGCTGGCAAGAGCGCCAACCCCGCGGCTGCCGCGGCGATGGCCACCGAATGGCCGATCTCGCCGCGGGCCGCAGCGGTCACGTAGAGCGCCGTCTGCCAGGGGCGCACGCTGGTGAGCAGGACCGCCAGGGGAACGGTTATCTGCAGGGCCATCACCGCCACAGCGCCGCCTTGCAGCATCCGCAGCCAGACCGGCAGCCGCGCCAGGATGGCATCTGGCCGCACGGGCGCCGCGCCGCGCTGCAGAACCTGCCTGAGCCCCGGCCGGCACAGCAGCACGCTGGCGCCTGCCAACGCCAGCAACGGCAGGGCATACAGGAAGGCTCGCACGGGTTCGTTGGTGGCGCTGAACTCGACAAACACCTCCAAGGGGTAGACGCTCACCCCATAGAGCGACGGCACGGTATAGTCCAGCAAGGTCAGGATGAACAGGAGCACGGCTCCCACGGTGATGACGGGCAAGGCGAGGGGCAGCACCACCCGAGCCAACACACGCGCCGGCCGACGCTGGACACAGGCCGCGGCAATGGCCTCTCGGCTCACTGTTTCCAGGCCGATTAGCGCCAGAGCCACCGCCAGCGGCAGCAAGGCCATGGACTGCACCCACCAACTCCCTGTCAGGCTGGCGTCGAAGGCTCGCAGGGCCAGTTGGCGGAACGCAATGCGCCACGCCAAAGCGTGGATGTAGGGAGGAATGGGGGCGAACACCAGCACCAGCCAGCGGCCCCGCGCCCAGGGCCTGGCGCGGAGCCCCCACAACAGGCTGGCGATCAGCAGGCCCAGGATCGTCACCGTGCCGCTGACAGAGACGGCATAGGCCAGGCTGCGCAGCAGCAGGCTCATCCGGCGCGCCTCGGGTAGCAGCAGGCGCCACCAGGCGCTCTCGCCGTCCAGCAGGCGCTGCAACGTCATCACCATCAGGGCGAGCAAAGGCCCATAGGCCACGAGCAGGAACAGGGTGCCCAGACCCACGACAATCAGCCGCACCAACAGGCCGTTACTTTGGCCTTGGCGGCTCTCCCCTGGGCGTGAATTGGCGGTGAGGTGCATCGTCGCCATGCGCTCCTGGTGGCGCTGCTATGGAATACCCCCGTCAGTTGACAAAGATCGGGCGCAGCTCGTCGAGAGCCTGGTTCAGGTTCGCAAAGATCGCCTCAAACGTGATCTCCATGGTCCGCAGGCCGGCGATCTCCAGGGGTGAGCGCGCTCCCACCGGCCGCAGAGCCACCTGGCACCAGCCCGACTCCACCAGCGCCCGCTCTGACTCGTGGCGCAGCAAATAGTCGATAAAGGCGCGCGCCTCCTCCGGGTTGGGGCCGGCGCGCACCATGGCCACGGTGTTGGGGATGACGAGGGCGCCCAGCTCTCCTTCCCCCTGGTCGGGAAAGACGACCGCCACCGGCTTGCCGTTCTGCAGCGCCACCAGGGCGTCGTCAGTGTCGGTCAGCCCAAAGGCCAGCTGCCCATCTTGCACCAGGTCTCTGACCACCGAGTTGCCATCGACAAAGCTGACACCGCGCCGCTCAAGTTGGAGAAAAAAGGCTCTGGCGGCCTCGGCGCCTATGGTTGCATAAAGAGCTGCCGCCTGGGTGGCGGTGGTGCCAAAGAGCGGCTTGGCCACGCCGATGCTGGCCGCGGGGTAGCGGTCAGCGAGCATATCCCAAAGGGAGGCGGGATAGTCCTCCGGCTGTAGCAGGTTGGTGTTGACGATGAACACACGCGCTCGCCCGCCAAAGGCGGTCCAGTAGCCCTCGGGATCGCGATAGGCAGCGGGGATGTCGGTGGCGTTGGGCGAGACGTAGGGCTGTAGCACGCCGCGCTCTTGTAGCACCAGTGTCTGCGCAATCTCGCCGTTCCAAAAGACGTCGGCTCGCGGCTTGGCCTGTTCCGCGATGAGAGCGTTCACCAGGCCGGTGGTCTTGGCGGCCTCGATGTCGTACTTGGGTTTGACGGTGATGCCGGTGTCCTGCTCGAACTGCCGAAAGAAGGGCTCTGAGTAGACCAGGTCGACCGAGGTGTAGACGACGACCTCGCGTTTGGCGCGGGGCGCGCACGAGCAGCACAAGAGCAACGCCGTGAGAGATAGCACCCAGGCCGCAGGCGCACAGGCCGGTTTCGATCTCGAGACCATGCTTGCGAGAGACCTCCGTGGTTTCATGTCCAGTCGCTCGGTGATTCCGCGGCGATGCGTTCTGCCAGCCACACCACCTTGCCGAGGTGCTGGGGGCCATCCGGCTCGGAGCGAACCGTGAGTAACCCTAGTCTGGTGGCCGGCATACTCGCCGCACAGCCCTAACACCTTAACGGAATCGTGTCGCCAAGTCAACGCCTGTGCGCGATGGGGTCTGCGCTCAGCGTGCAGCGCGGGCATTTCATGCCCGTGCGCGTCACAATGGATCTCTAATGCAATGATCCTGGCCAGCGATTGACGGCCCCTCCAGGCTGCGGCACAATCCCCCTGGCGGCGGCGAGAACTTGAACGCCTCTGGTGGTTGGGCTGGGGAGTGGATGGACCAGCGTTCAGCAGTTCGAGGAGCATGAAATGAAGTCAGTCTATGTCGTCTATCCCGAGGCCAAACAGGTTGCCATCCGCGAAGAGGAGGTCACCCCTCCCCAGGAAGGCGAAATTCTCTGCCAGGCCGAGCGGTCGCTGATCAGCATTGGCACCGAGACCTACTGTCTGCGCGGCGAGTTTGACGCTGGCACCACCTGGGCGGGCTGGGTCAAGTACCCCTTCAGGCCCGGCTATAGCGTGTGCGCGCGGGTCGTCGGCGTAGGCTCGGGCGTGACAGGGTGCAAGGAGGGCGATCGGGTGCTGGCGTCTGCGCCGCATGCGCAGTACTTTAAGGCGAGCGTGGGGCGCATCAACCCTGTGCCCGATGGTGTGACTGCCGAGGAAGCCACCTGGGGCATACTGGCCTGCACCACACAACTGGCGGCGCGCCGCGGCGGGCTGGAGTTGGGCGAGACCGTCGGCGTGGTGGGCCTGGGCATGCTGGGGCAGTTGGTGACCCAGTACCTCAAAGTGGATGGCGCCCGCCACATTATCGTGATTGACACCGTAGAAGGGCGGCTCGACATGGCCAGAGCCCACGGCGCCACCCATTCCTTCAATGGCTTTGCCATTGCCGCCTTGCCGGCGGTGCAGGAGCTGACGGGCGGACGCGGGCTGGACGCGGTCTGGGACGTCACGGGCCACCCCTCCGCCCTGGCCCAGTGTATCGAGCTGCTGCGCCGACGAGGGCGCGTCATCTTGACAGGCGACACGCCCAACCCCTCGCAGCAATTCCTGGGACCCAGCACACTGGGCAAGTCGATCTCGATTCTGGCAGTGCATGGCAACAGCAGCGCGCCGCACTTTTCTGAACTGACGCCCTGGACCCAGAGCGAGATCATCGCCCTGTTTTATGATTTGGTGCTGCAAAAGCGCATGCGGGTGGACGATCTTGTCACCCACCGGCACTCGCCAACGGAAGCGGTGGCGGTGTATGACCGCCTGGTCACGGATCGCACCAGTTCGGTGGGGGTGATCTTTGACTGGAGCAAGCTCTAGTTGCCGGGTAGAGACGGGCACGAATGGTGGGCGTACGATGTCCGCCGTGCGCTGCAGGATAGCTTTCAGGTTATCGCACTCACGGCGTAAGGCGAGCTGATTGGCCTCAATCTGGCTGAGATCCAGCACACCGCTGATCAGGTCGACGAGGTGGTGACAGCTGCGATGGACGGGCATTTCGAATCGACAGATCCTCGCGAATGCGGCCAAACTTGCATCACACAACGTACAGGTGCGCGTGCCGCTGATACCAGAGATCACTGACACGCCGGACAACATCCGCGGAATTTGCGATTTCATGCAGCGGGTCGGTTTGAGGCGTATCGCACTGTTGCCCTATAATGCCTCAGCTGGCGCCAAGTACGAGTGGCTAGACCTGGCCTACCAGGTCGCTGGCGAGCCCCAGAGCCCAGAGAAGCTGCAGGCGCTCAGGGCCATTGCGCAGGCTTTCGGACTGGAGGCGGTGGTGGTCTGACGCCAGCAGCGACGCCTTTGCGGGGTTCTTCGCACGGCGCACGCATAGCCCTCATGATAGCCGATAGGGCGATGACCCAAAGGCGCCCACTCTTGTCGACGCGTTCGTTCAGCAGTAGCTCAGGAGAAAATAGCACCATGGCCTTGCTTGAGAGCCCGATTTCGCAGGTATTGGAACTCGAGAATTACATCGACGGCTTTTGGGAGCCATCGGTGGGCGAGGTGCGCGACGTCGTCAACCCCGCGACGATGCAGCCCATTGCGCGGGTGCCGCTATCGACGCCGGGAGAACTGAACCAGGCCGTGCAGGCGGCGCAGCGCGCCTTTTACGACTGGCGTCGCACGCCGCCGCTGGCGCGGGCGCGTTGCCTGCTGCGCCTGCGTGACTTGATGGAGCAGCACTTTGAGGAGCTGAGCCGCGTGCAGACGCTGGAGCATGGCAAGACTATCGACGAGTCGCGCGGCGAAACACGCCGCGGCATCGAGATGGTCGAAGTGGCGGCGGGCATTCCCTCACTGATGATGGGCCGCAACCTGGAGGATATTGCCTCGGGCATCGACGAGTTTCTGATTCGCCAGCCTCTGGGCGTCTTTGGCATCATTGGCCCCTACAACTTTCCGTTCATGGTGCCGCTCTGGTTTGCGCCCTTTGCGGTGGCCACCGGCAACACCATCATCGTCAAGCCCTCTAGCGAAGACCCCATCAGCCAGGTCAAGATCGCGGAACTTGCCGAAGAGGCTGGCTTTCCCGACGGCGTCTGGAATGTGGTGCACGGCGGGCGCGATGTGGTGGGCGCCATGCTGGATCACAAGGATATCAAAGGCATCTGCTTTGTAGGCTCGACCCCCGTGGCCAAAGAGGTCATCTACCCCCGTTGCGGGGCCACGGGCAAGCGCGTCATTGCGCAGGGCGGCGCCAAGAACTTTGCGCTGGTGATGCCCGACGCAGACCTGCCGCGCACCGTGGCGGCTTGCATGAACTCATTCTTTGGGAACGCCGGCCAGCGCTGCCTGGCCAATGCCAACCTGGTGGTGGTGGGCGAGGGGCTCACCCCGGCCGAGCATCAGGCCTTTTATGAGGAGATCGCGCGGCTCTTTACCGAGGCGGCGTCAAACATCACCCTCGGCAATGGCCTGGATGAGACCGTGCAGATGGGCCCACTGCGTGATCCCGGCAAAAAGCAAGGGGTGGCCCGGCGCATTGCCGACGCCGTCGCCGGCGGGGCTGAACTGCTGCTGGATGGGCGAGAGTTTGCCACAGTGGGCGAGTGCGCCCCAGACGCCTTCTTGGGGCCCACGGTGTTGGGCAGGGTGACGCCCGACATGGCCGTCGCTCAGGAAGAGGTGTTTGGCCCCGTGGCGGCGCTGATGATGGCGGCCAGCCTGGATGAGGCCATCGCCATGATCCACGCGAACCCCTTTGGAAACGCCGCCTCGATCTTTACCGGCAATGGCGGTTGGGCGCGCAAGTTTCGCTATGACGTGGAATGCGGCAATATCGGCATCAACGTTGGGATTGCCGCGCCAATGGCGTTCTTTCCGTTTAGCGGCATGAAAGACTCTTTCTTTGGCGACCTGCACGGACAGGGAGAGGATGCGATCCGCTTCTTTACCGAGAGCAAGGTTGTGATCGAAAGGTGGTTCTAGGGTGAGTGACGCGCCGTTGACGACCAGCACCGTGATGCGCCTGCTAGACGAGCAAGAGCGGGCCTCGGCGCGGTTCTACCAGGGCCTCGCCGAACGCTTTCCGGCGCAGCATGCTCTCTGGAGCCGCTGCGCGTCCGTGTGCGCCAAGAATCAGGTGCAGGTGGCGCGCAGCTTTCAAGAGACGATTAGCGATGCCCTCGAGGTGGGCTATGCGTTTAGCGATCTCTTGTTGGCCGAGCTGACCGTGCCAGCCGCCAGCGCGCCGAATGATCTGGCAGGGGCAGTGGGGCTCGCGCAGACGCTGGAAGAGCAGGCGGCGCGCTACTATGAGCAGCTGGCCGACAGCGCCGAGTCGCTGCTGGCGACCATCCCGCGCACGCTGCGGCGCGCCGCCGAGAATCGCCGCCGCAATGCGGCCAACATCGGCGCCTTGCAAGGATAGCCCGCAGCAGGAAATCCGACCTCAGAATCTCGGCGGCTAGATTCACCGCGCGTTGGCTATGCCAGCGCTTGGGGAACCTGGCCGCTCTGTGGCCTTGCGTTGAACCTGGTCCAACGCAGGCTGAGCTAACGATCAGCCGGTGGACGGCGATGGTCGAGCCCCAAGGAGGTTCGGTTGCAGATTCTGTTGGGCCGCGGAAGAGTCCGGATATGACTACGGAAGGCACTGAGCACACAGAAAGGGACCACAGACGACCCTAGCACGTGCGATGCTTGGCTTTGCTCTTTTTCAGTGTATTCTAGTTTTTTTCCGTGGTAGCAATCCTGCTCCGTTGCGCTATCGGCCAATGGCAAATCCAGGAATCCGATCGCATGGCAGCACCAGCACACTTTGCAGCCGAGCCATCATCGCGACGTTGAGATGCGCCTGGCGCGTCTATCGAGTACACTGAGCCTGGCTGCGGTGGCCGCCCGGCCCACTCACACGATCCAGGAGGTTTGCCATGATTCGACCGAACAAACTGCGTCAGTTGCTGAACGAGGACAAGCCCAGCCTTTGCGTGCGTGTCAACACGCTGTGGCCTGACCTCGTCGAGTTCATCGGCGCGCTGGGCCTCTATGACTATATCGAATTTGCCGCCGAATACGCCCCCTTTGACATGCAGGGCATGGACAACTTTTGCCGGACGGCCGAGCTTTATGGCCTGGGCACGATGGTCAAGCTCGACCAGGACCCGCGCCTGTGGCTGGCCCAGCGGGCCATCGGATCGGGCTTTCAGTCGGTGTTGTTCGTCGACTGCCGCACCGTGGCCGAGGTCGAGCACTGCGTGCGCATCTGCCGCCCCGACACGCCGGAAGATGGCGGCCTGTATGGGGCCGCGGGCCGTCGCATCGGCTATCAGAGCGCAGGGCATGCCGAGTACTCGCAGGCCTTGAGAGACATCGTGGTGGCGATTATGGCGGAGAAAAAGTGCCTGGTGGATGACCTGGAGAGTATGCTCGCTATCCCCGGCGTAGACATGATCCAGTGGGGTCCCTCGGACTATACCATGAGCGGCGGCCTGCAGCGGGGCGACCCCGCCGTGAAAGAGGCGAAAAAGTATGTCATCGAGGCCTCGCTGCGGCACGGCGTCGCGCCGCGCATCGAGCTAGAGACCCTCGACGGCGTCGAGTATTATCTCAATCTCGGCGTCAAGCATTTTCGCATCGGCAACGATGTCACGGTGCTGCGCCGCTTTTGGCAAGAGAACGGCGCCCGACTGCGCGATATGCTGACCCAGAGCTAGGCCGCACAAGGTCAGGAGCCAAAGCCATGACGATGATGCGCGGGGTGGTGTTCGTCGGCAACGGCCGGGTTCAGGTGCGCGAGTTCTCCAAGCCCAGGCCGACCGGCACGCAGGTGCTGATTGAGGTCAAGGTTTCGGGGCTGTGCGGCAGCGACATGCACCCGTTCCGCAATCCACCCGAGTACTGGGCTGAGGCCCCGATCATCCGCGGCCACGAGCCGAGCGGGGTGGTGGCCGAGGTCGGCGAAGCGGTCTCGATGGTCAAGGTGGGTGAGCGCGTATCTGTGTACCACGCCCCCACCTGCAACCACTGCGAAGCATGCGCGCGGGGCGAGTTTTTCAATTGCACGACGATTGGGCCTGGCTACCGCCTGGCCTCGATGCAGGTTCACGGGTCAGATGCAGACTACTTGCTGGTCGACCAGAACGTGTGCCTGGCGCTGCCCGACACGCTCAGTTTCGAGGATGGCTCTATCATCGCCTGCGCCGGCGGCACAGCCTATCACGCCTTGCGGCGGGGCGATGTGCACGCCGGCGAGGTTGTGCTGATCTCGGGTCTCGGCCCGGTCGGGTTGTGCGCTGTAAAGCTGGCCAGGGCCATGGGTGGCATGGTGATCGGCTCAGATCTGGTGGCCTATCGTCGCGCTCTGGCGCTCCAGCAGGGCGCCAACGTCACTATCGATCCCACCCAGGGTCCGTTGGCGGAGCAGGTCAAGGCCATCGCCGCTGAAGGCGCGGAGGTGGTTATCGAAACCTCGGGCAACGACCAGGCGCGCGTGGATGTTGTGCCATGCACGCCGTACCACGCGCGCCTGGTGTATGTGGGCTGGGGCGGCAACGCCAAGAACGCCACGTTGGGGCCGATGCTGGGCGAGCGCTGGATCACCGGCTCCAATATGTTCGCCGCTGAAGATTACTATACGCTCGTGCGGTTCATGTCGAGAACCGGGCTGCATCTATCCGATCTGGTCACTCACCGTTTTCCGCTAGAGTCTGCCCAGGAGGCTTTTGACACCTTTGCCACTCGCGAAACGGGCAAGGTGGTGTTCATCTGGGACTAGAGCGCCCGCGCTGCAAACCGCTATATGGAGGAACCATGTCCAGTGACATCGACATGCTCAATGCACTCAAGGGCTTTGATACGCCGTCCATCACCAACGTGGTGGCCACCTATCCCAAAAACCCGCTCTGTCTGGGGCTCTATAACCCCTGGAGCCAGAACTGGTACACCGACTCCAGCTTGCGCTGCTGGTACCCCGAGCTGGGCCCGCTGGTGGGCTATGCGGTGACCTGCGTCTATGGGCTGCCTGACCCTAACTATAGCGCTCTGTCGTTTGCGGACGTCATCGGCGCGATGGGAGCCTCTCCCCAGCCGACGATCCTGGTGTTCGAGCAACGCTTCCCGCCCGAGATCGCCAACAAAGTGGGGCTGTCGGGCGGCAACATGACCACGGCCATGCAGATGGCGGGTTGCGTGGGCGCCATCAGCAATGGCCCTTCGCGCGATATAGACGAGATCCGGTCGATGGGCTTTCAGTATCTGACCTCCGGGGTGTGCGCCGGCCATGGCGACATGGCCATCCATGCCGTGAACGTGCCCGTGAGCGTGGCCGGCATGGACGTGGCGCCGGGCGAGATCATTCACATGGACGAGAATGGCGCGGTCAAGTTCCCTGCCGCCTATCTGGCCGAGGTGCTAGATCGTGTGACCCGGCTGCGCGACCAGGAGGCTGAGCACATGCGCACCGTGCGCGGGGCCCAGAACGTCGCCGAATTGCGCGCGATTCTGGGCGGCGGGCACTATGGTCCGAAAAAGTAGGGTCGTCGGGGAAGCCAGCGACCGCCGCGGTTTGATGGCATAGCCCCGAGACATGCTTCCCGCGCTAGCGGCTATGGTGCGATCCTCAGACGAGGGACGGCGGCCCGCCGTCCCTCGTCTGCTGTCCTGACTCGACCCCAGCGCGCAACGGCTTGGCCAAGCCGTAAGGCGGGGCGACTGTGAATGCCCCTGTGTGACAGAGAACAGCGCCAGCACACTTGCCAACTTACTCGGTAATGCATATAATGCCGATAGGTTTTATTGGAGTGAAATCGGCAACCCGGCAACGACCGATGGACTCACCGCACGGAGGACAGCCATGGAATCCTACTCGGAACTCGCCATCAAGACGCCCGACGCGCTGGTGTTTGGCCGCAGCCCGCGCCCGTTGACGCTCAAGAACGGTTTGACCATTGGGGGCGGCACGGTCTATCCAGAGTTGAACTTTACCCTGCCGCCGATGCTCATCTCAGCCGACACCATGCCAGAGGTGCGCCAGCAGTATGCCGAGATGATCAACGGCGTCTGCGCCAGGGCCGTTGATCTGTCTGTGCCTGGCCTGGTGGTAGAGTTCGAGCTATTGCCAGAGCTGACCATCACTCCCGAATGGGGCGCTGAGGTCACGGCTATTCTGCGGGAAACGCTGGATCGGTATGCGCAAGAGCACGGCCTCAAGGGCGCGCTGCGCGTGACCCCCAACGACACCCGCGAGTTTGAGCGGCCGCCCATCCTGCGCCGCGGGCGCTACTATGACAGCATGGTGAAAAGTTTCGAGCTGTGCGCCCAGGCCGGAGCGGACATGCTGTCCATCGAGTCCACCGGCGGCAAAGAGGTGCATGACGACGCCATCTTGATGGGCGATCTGGATGCGTCGGTGTTTGCGTTGGGCGTGCTGGCCAGCCGCGACATGTCCCTGCTGTGGGATATGATCGTCTCGGTAGCCAACGCCAATGGCTCCATTCCCGCAGGCGACACGGCCTGCGGCTTTGGCAACACCGCCATGACCCTGGCCGAGCAGCATTACGTGCCGCGCGTGTGGGCCGCCGTCATTCGCGTGATGACCGCGGTGCGCAGCCTGGTGGCCTATGAGCGCGGCGCCGTTGGCCCCAGCAAAGACTGCGCCTATGAGGGCCCCTATATCAAGGCGATCACCGGCTATCCTATCGCAATGGAGGGCGCAGAGGCCGCCTGCGCGCACTTTTCGCCGCTGGGCAACATCGCGCGCGCCGCGGCAGACCTGTGGAGCAACGAATCGGTGCAGAACGTCAAGCTGTTGGCCGGCATGGCTCCCACTGTTTCGATGGAGCAGCTCGCCTATGCCGTGCGGCTGATGAACACCGCCACCGCCGATGGTCAAGCGGTCGTGCTGCGCGACTGGCTGGTGGCCTCGGACGCTGGTCTGGATCCGCAGGCCCATGTTCTGCGGCCCGATGTGGTCATCCGCCTGGCCGGCGAGATCGTCGCCGAGCCCACGCCCTACTTGCGCACGCGCCGCGCCGCCCTGGCCACGCTGGCCGAGCTGCGTCGGGCCCAAAAAGCGAGCGAGTTTGCCCTCACCGGCATCGAAACGCGCTGGCTAGACCGTCTTTCGCGCCAGGCTGACGGGCTGCCCGAGGATGAGGACGAGTTCATCGTGGCGCAGATTGCGGTCGCAGACCGGTCCAAGGTCAGGCTGGAAGAGTATGGCGTGGTCGGCTGACACCCAGGGGCGGCGGTTGGCTCTGCCGCGCCGCCTGCGCCGCGCCTGCACAAGAGTCCGGGTTTTCTGTGGATAGGTATGAGGACAGTCAGCCATGAGACTCAACACCAAGATGCGCTATGGCACGCGGGCGATGCTCGAGCTGGCGCTCCGCTACAGTGAGGGAGTGACCAGCCTGAGCGAGATCGCAGCGTCTCAGGATGTCTCTGAGAAATACCTCGAGGCGCTCTTTGCGGCGCTGCGCGCGGCAAGGCTGGTGCAAAGCCACAGGGGGCCAAAGGGTGGCTATGTGTTGGCCCGGCCCCCTGAGCAAATCACCTTACGCGATATCTTTGATGTGCTCGAGAGCCCCGAGCCGTATGTGCCTTGCACTTCTGGATCGGGCTCGTGCGAGCGATGGGCCACCTGTGTGACGCAGCGCGTCTGGGCTGAGATGTACAGCGCGTCGATGCAGGTGCTTGCATCCACAACCCTGGCCGATCTGGTTGCCGCAGAGGGCGCCCAGTGTCACCCCAGCTGGTCTTATGAGATCTGATACCCTGAGGAGTACGCTCATGTCCACTATCTATGCCGACATTACTGCCACCATCGGGCGCACGCCCCTGGTCAGGTTGAACCGTCTGCCCGCCGGTCTGCCTGCCGACGTCGTCGCCAAGATCGAGGCTCGCAACCCCGGCGGCAGCGTCAAAGACCGCATCGGCTTGTCCATGATCGTGGCGGCCGAGCGCGCCGGCGAGATCACCAGTGACACCACGTTGATCGAACCCACCAGCGGCAACACGGGCATTGCGCTCGCCATGGTGGCGGCGGCCCGCGGCTATCGCCTGATCCTCACCATGCCCGAGACGATGAGCGTCGAGCGGCGCAAGTTGCTGCAGGCCCTTGGCGCCGAGCTGGTGCTCACCCCAGGCGCTGAGGGCATGAAGGGCGCTATTCGCAAGGCGGAGGAGCTGGCCCGCGACATTCCCAACAGTCTGATTCCGCAGCAGTTCACGAATCCCGCCAATCCGCAGGTCCACCGTGAAACGACGGCGCTAGAGATCTGGAACGACACTGACGGTCGAGTGGATATCCTCGTGGCTGGCGTGGGCACCGGCGGCACCATCACAGGCGTGTCTGAAGTGATCAAGCCGCTCAAGCCGTCCTTCCAGGCCATCGCTGTCGAGCCGACGGCCTCGCCCGTGCTGGCAGGCGGGCAGGCTGGCCCGCACAAGATCCAGGGCATTGGGGCCGGCTTTGTGCCAGACGTGCTGCGCACCGAGCTGGTGGATGAGATCATTCCCATTGCGAACGACGAGGCCTTTGCCATGGCGCGACGCTTGATGCGCGAGGAGGGCATCCTGGCGGGCATTTCGTCGGGGGCAGCCGCTGCGGCGGCCCTGCAGGTGGCGGCGCGGCCCGAAAACGCGGGCAAGCTGATTGTGGTGGTGCTGCCAGATACCGGCGAGCGCTATCTCAGCACGGCGCTGTTCGATTTTGAGGCCTAAGGGAGCCGACCATGCCTGACAAGGACAAGCTCCGACAATTGGACGAGCAGATCGCCCGGCTGGGCAGCGTGGCCGTGGCCTTCTCGGGCGGCGCCGACAGCACCCTGTTGCTGGCGCGTTGCCTCGCGACGCTTGGTGCGCAGCACGTCCTGGCCATCACGGCCGATTCGCCCACGCTGCCGCGCAGTGAGTTGGCCGAGGCGCAGGCTCTGGCCCGCGAGCTCGGTGCCCGCCACGTCTTGGTGACGACGGCCGAACTGGACGATGCGCGCTTTGCCGCCAATCCTCCCGACCGCTGCTTTTTCTGCAAGCAGGAGCTGTTCGCCCACATGCGCCAGAGGGCTGACCGCGAGGGCTATCAGGTGCTGGCCTACGGCGCGACCGCCGATGATCAGGGCGATTTCCGCCCCGGCATGCGGGCCGCACGGGAGGCGGGAGCGGTCGCTCCCCTGCTGGAGGCGGAGCTGACCAAGCAGGATGTACGCGACCTCTCACGCCAACTCGGCCTGCGCACCTGGGACAAGCCCGCCATGGCCTGCCTGTCGTCTCGGTTTCCCTATGGCACGGCCCTCACGACCGAGGGCCTCTCGCGCGTCGAGCAAGCCGAAGGGCTGTTGCGCTCTGAGCTGGGCTTGCGCCAGGTGCGCGTGCGCGACCAGGGCGCTGTGGCGCGCATCGAGGTCGAACCGCAAGACCTGGCGAGCCTGGTGCAGGAACCTGTTCGCAGCCAGGTCATCGCGCGGCTCAAGGCGCTGGGCTATATCTACATCACGCTGAACCTGGAAGGGTTTCGCAGTGGCAACATGAACGACGTGCTCGTGAACGACTCCTCGCGTTGAGCGACGGAACGGACTATTGATGGCTGGAAAGAGGTGGGCCGAGTGCTGCCAGGATTTGTGATCGGTCTGCGTGAAGGGTTGGAGGCCGCGCTGATTGTGGGCGTCGTGCTCGGGGTGCTGCGCCGCGTGGGCCGCCCGGGGCAGAGCAGGGCGGTCTGGGCCGGCGTGTGCGCTGCGGTTGTGGTGAGCCTGGCCGCCGGCGTATTGCTGAACCGCATGGGCCTGGCCCTGGAGGGGCGCGCCGAGGCGATCTTTGAGGGGCTGACCATGCTCGTGGCCGCCGGCGTGCTGACATGGATGATCTTTTGGATGCAGAAGCAGGGCCGCCACACCACCTCCGCGCTCGAGCGGGACGCCCTGCAGGCCGCATCGAGACAGGGCGCCGGCCTGCTGTTCGGGCTGGCCTTTGTGGCCGTGGTGCGTGAGGGCCTCGAGACGGCGCTGTTCCTGACGGCCGCCGCGCTCAGCGTGGCAGCCGCCGCCAATCCGGCGGGCGGCCAGACCCTGCTCGGCGCCGCACTGGGCCTGCTGGTCGCGGCGGTGTTGGGCTGGGCGATCTATCAAGGCGGCAGACGGCTCAACCTGCGGGCCTTTTTTCAGGCCACAGGCGCCCTGCTGATCCTGTTTGCCGCGGGACTGCTGTCGCAGGGCATTCACGAACTGCAAGAGGCGGCGCTGTTGCCCCTCACCATCGCGCCCCTCTGGGATCTCAGCGCTCTGCTGAGCGAGGGCAGCACTCTGGGTGGCGTGCTCAAGACCCTTTTCGGCTATAATGCGAATCCCTCGCTGCTGGAAGCGTGCAGCTATGCCGCCTATCTGCTGGTCGTGGTGGCTGCCTTCTTCGGCGCGCGACGGGCTACGCGGCAATTGCCCGCACATGTGTAGGGAAGCGGCCAGGTGACAATGGCCTATCTGGATCAAGCGGCTCTGGGCCGCTGAGCGAGGCACGGCGGTAGTGTCTAGTTCAGGTGACGCGGCGCTAGCCGGGTGGTGACACGTGTGGCGGGCGCCGATCGACGGGGCGACACAGACGAGCAACAGGGGAGGCTCAGCATGGCAGAGATCGCGCTCAACGGATTCGACACCAGGGCTTTGCATGCGGGGTACGCCGGCGATCCCCAGACGGGGGCGCGGGCGGTGCCCATCTACCAAACGTCCAGTTACCTGTTTCAGGACGCCGACCACGCGGCGCGGCTGTTTGCGCTGCAAGAGTTTGGCAACATCTACACGCGCATCATGAACCCCACCACCGATGTGCTCGAGCAGCGTGTGGCCGCTCTCGAGGGGGGCGTAGCCGGACTCGCCTTTGCCAGTGGCATGGCCGCCATCACCGCGGCCATCAGCACCCTGTGCGCCGTTGGTGATGAGATCGTCGCCAGCACGCGCCTTTATGGCGGCACGGTCACGCTGCTCAATGTCACCCTGGCACGCATGGGCCTGCGCGCCGTCTGGGTGGATAGCGATGCCCCCGACGCTTTTGCCGCCGCCATCACAGATCGCACCAAGGCGGTGTTCCTGGAAACCATTGGCAACCCCAAGCTGACCATCCCGGATCTGGCGGGTATCGCGCAGGTGGCCCACGCCGCCGGCGTGCCGGTGATCGTGGACAACACCACGCCCTCACCGGCCCTGTGCCGGCCCATCGAGCACGGCGCCGATATCGTCGTCCATAGCCTGACCAAGTACCTGGGGGGGCACGGCAACTCTATCGGCGGCCTGATTGTGGACAGCGGCCGCTTTCCCTGGGATAGCGGGCGCTTTGCCGAGTTCATCGAGCCCGATCCGAGCTACCACGGCTTGCCCTTTTACGCAACCTTTGGCAATCTGACTTTCGCCTTGCGGACGCGGGTCAAGACCCTGCGCGACATGGGCGCTTGTCTCAGCCCCTTTAACGCCTTCCTGATCTTGCAGGGCGTCGAGACGCTGAGCCTGCGCATGGCCCGCCATTCCGAGAATGCGCTGGCCGTCGCCAGGTATCTGGAAAACCACCCCAAAGCTGCCTGGGTGCTCTATCCAGGGCTGGAGAGCCACCCTTCGCATGCCAGCGCGCAGCGATATCTGCCACAGGGCGCGAGCGGCCTGGTGGGTTTTGGCGTTGTGGGGGGCAAAGAGGCCGGACGCAGGTTCATCGAGGGACTCAAGCTGTTCAGCCACCTGGCCAATATCGGCGATGCGCGCAGCCTGGCCATCCATCCGGCGTCAACCACTCATCAGCAACTGAGCGCTGAGGAGCAGGCGCAGTCGGGCGTCACATCCGATTTCGTCCGTCTTTCGGTCGGCATTGAGACGCTGGACGATATTCTGGCCGACCTTGACCGCGCGCTGGCTGGCGTGTGACAGGAGGCGACGTGAGCGACAAGATCCACGATGTGCCCGAGTATTCGCCTCCCGATGCGCAAGGCGTCGGCCTGGTGGAGACCCACATCTGGCGGCCAGCCCTGGGCCCGGAGGGCTTTGCTCTGGAATGCGGGCGATCGCTGCCCGCCATTGAGCTGGCGTATGAGACCTATGGCGAGCTCAACGAGGCGCGAGACAATGCCATTCTGATCATGCATGCTCTTACAGGCGACGCCCACGTGGCCGGCATCCATGCGCCCACTGACCGCAAGGCGGGTTGGTGGGACATCATGGTTGGCCCGGGCAAGCCCTATGACACGGACAGGTATTTCGTCATCTGCTCCAACGTCTTGGGCGGCTGCAAAGGCAGCACCGGCCCGTCGAGCACCGATCCCGAAACAGGCAGGCCCTACGGCATTAGCTTTCCCATGATCACGATTGGCGACATGGTGCGGGCCCAACGGCTGCTCATCGATCATCTGGGCATCGAGCGGCTGCTCGCTATCGCGGGGAGCAGCATGGGCGGCTTTCAGGCGCTGGATTGGGCGGTGCGCTATCCGGAGCGCGTGGCCTCGGTGCACGCCATAGCCACGGCGGCGCGCATGAGCACTCAGGCCATCGCCTTTGACGAGGTGGGCCGCCAGGCCATCATGGCCGATCCTGATTGGATCGGCGGTAACTACTATGGCCGCGGCACGCCGCGGGCAGGGTTGGCGATTGCCCGCATGATCGGGCACATCACCTATCTATCTGAGGAGCAGATGCACGCCAAGTTCGGCCGCCGCCTGCAAGACCGCGACAGCTTTAGCTATGGCTTTACGACGGATTTTCAGGTTGAGAGCTATCTCAGATACCAGGGCGACGCCTTTGTCCAACGGTTTGACGCCAATTCATACCTCTATATCAGCAAAGCGGTGGATTACTATGACCTGGCCAACGGGCACGGCTCGCTGGTGGGGGCGCTAGCGGGTGCGCAGGCCGGGTTCCTGGTGGTGTCGTTCGCCAGCGACTGGCTGTTTCCCACCGCGCAGGCCAAAGAGATCGTGCGCGCGCTGCAGGCCAACGGCGTGCCCACCACGTTTCTCGAAGTTCCCAGCACCTACGGACACGACTCGTTTCTCTTGCCCAACGAACCCTTTGCCAGCGCTGTGGCCGACTTTACGGCGCAGACGCAGCGTCGGGTCCGCCAAGAGCGCGCGGCGCGTCGGGTGGCTGCTGAGGAGGCCCCGGCATGAGCCAGGCAAACAACGCCCATGCCCAGCGACGACCGGACCACCGGCTCATCCAGGCGCTCATTCCCTCGGGCTCGCGGGTGCTCGATCTGGGTTGTGGCGATGGCCAATTGCTGCAGCAACTGGTCGAACAAAGGGGATGCTGGGTGCGGGGCATCGAAATCAGCGAGCAGGCGGTGCTGGCATGCATCCAGCGTGGCGTGCCAGTCTTTCATGGTGACATGCTCGAAGGCATGGCTCATTTTCACGATGGCTATTTCGATGTGGTCATCCTCAGCCAGACGCTACAGCAGACGAGCAGCCCGCCGCAGGTCATTCACGAAATGCTGCGGGTGGGCCGCCGCGCCATCATCAGTTTCCCCAACTTCGGCTACTGGCGCACGCGGCTGCAGCTCTTGTTCAAGGGCAGAATGCCCGAGAATGGCCTGCTGCCGTATCCCTGGTACAGCACGCCGAATGTGCACCTCTGCACCGTGTCCGATTTCCGGGCCCTCTGCGCGCAAGAGGGACTGGAGCGCGTCGAGGAGGTCTTTTTGGCGCCGCCCGGCCGGCGCATCGGTCGCATGCTGGCCAATTGGCGCGCGGGCCTGGCCATCTTTCAGGTCGAGCGACGCGGGGTCACCCATGGATGAGGCGGGCTGTGGGCCATCTTGTGAGGGACGCCCTGGTGGGATTGCCGAGCGCCGGGCGCCGTCATCGCCGAGAACCGCTCTCGCGCGGGGGCGCCTGCGCTTGATCGACCGTGATTCTACCGAACTGGGCAACTTGCGACAGGTGTCGGGCAGCGAACGCGATGCGCGCCAGCGGCTGCCCAAAAGCGTTGCCGCTGGCGCCAGGCCGTGCGCCATCAACAGCGAGATCGAGCCGATTGTTGCCGATGTTACGCCGCGCAACGTGGAGCAACTGCTGGCGGACAGCAACCCGGCGCTGGACGGCAGGGATAAGCGAGACCCGCTCGCTGGTCAACGATGGGCACCATCAAACTGTCATTCCCGTGCAGGGCCTATGGCAGCCCAGACACACTGGCCCTAGTTCCGTTGTTGGTGGTCTCGTGTCGCCAAAATGTCACCGGAAACACTCTTTGGAGAAAGCTAAAGCATGCTAGACCGCAACACCACTGATGAACGTCGGCACCCCGTCGGCAGTCGCTCCGTTGCTCGTGTCTTGGCGATTGTAGCTATGGTGATCACCCTGCTGGGCGTGTCGGCTTGCGCCAAACCATCGGGGCGGGGCGTGTCATCGCTGGCAGCAACCGCCGCGGCCCCCACCGCTCTGCCCGTCACGCCAACTGCTCTCGTTTACCGGCCTGCGGTGGTCACTCCGACGGCGTCTCCCACCTCTGAGGCCGATGCGCCGATTGCCGTGCTGGCCAAAGATGGCATCGTGCGTGTGCCCGCCGTGGGCCTCGCCGACGGACGTGCGCGTTTTTATGCCCACCAGATCGGCGAGCACACGATCCCTTTCTTTTGCTGCAAAGCTCTGACGGGGTGATCCGTGCCGCCTTTGACGCTTGTGATGTGTGCTACCCTGCCAAGCTGGGCTATCGGCAAGAGGGGAATGAGATGGTCTGCAACAATTGTGGCTCGCGCTTTCCATCGGTCAAAATCAACGTGGAGGTCGGCGGCTGCAATCCGTCGCCGCTGGCGTTCGAGATGCAGGACGGGAGCATCATCATCCAGGTCGACGATCTTTCGGCCGGCGCCAGGTTCTTTTAGGCGCAACGAACGGCCCCACCACACAGGAGAAAACACGGGCAATGCTGCAAAACGAAAAAAAGCGTAGCGGAGTGTTGCAGGGCTTGATCTATGGCCTTGCGCCACACACCTTTTGCATCTTGTTCATCGTGCTGTCGGTCGTCGGGGCCACTGCGGCGACCAGCGTGCTCAAGAGGCTATTCTTCCTGCCTTACTTTATCCAGATCATTATCGGTCTGGGGTTCATCTTTGCCACCATTTCGGCGGTCTTTTACCTCCATAGGAATGGGCTGCTGTCCTGGGAGGGCATTGTATTCAAGCGCAGGTATCTGGCGCTGATGTATGTCACGACTATCGCCATCAACCTGCTCTTTTTCTGGGTGATCTTTCCGGCGGCCGCCAACCTCGATCTACGCACGGTGCGGGCCGCCGAGTCTGGAGCTCTGGCGGCCGGCAGCCAGAACGTTACGGTCGTGACGTTGGCGGTGGAGATCCCCTGCCCCGGCCACGCGCCCCTGATTATTGGCGAGCTGAAAGAGACGGACGGTGTGGTCACGGCCAGGTATCGAGGGCCGGATCTGTTCGACGTGACCTATGATGCCGGGCGCGTTAGCGTAGACGAGATTCTGGCCCAATCGGTGTTTCAGTCGTTTGCGGCCAGGGTCTCTCCCCAGTAGGCCTAGCACAGCTCACGGAGGAACACTGATGGCTCTGCAAACAGCCACTCTATCGATTCGGGGGATGCACTGCAGCGCCTGCGTGAAGCGGGTGGAACGGGCTCTCGGGCAGATTCCCGGCGTGACCAGCGCCAAGGTCAACCTGATTGCGGGCAGGGCCAAGGTCTCCTACGACCCCGCGCAAGCAAACGAAGACGCTCTGCGAGAGGCCGTGCGCGGCGCTGGATTCGGGGCCTAGCGCCGCGCCGCTCATATGCTCGCCCTAGACGATGGCGCTAAACACGAGCGCGTTGAGCAGCGTCACCGCGCCCGGCCGCTCAGACTGCTCGCGCCATGACTGCACACGCGTTTCCACATTCCAAGGGGCCATGACGCCTTTGGGCCGCCGCACTTGACGGCGATCATGAACCTCGTCCATCCAGCCCATAAGGCGACCCAACGCCAAAGCGGCGGGCCACCAAGAGCGATTTCTGGCACGAGGGGCCGGCGCCGCTCAGACGTAGCTCCACCCGCGGTGCGCACCCTTGACCAGGAGTGGGGCGCCACGCGATAATACCCTGCGGGCAGGGCAAACGAGCAAAAGAGGTGCGAGCATGGTCGATGGGGCGATAGCGCGCGAGCCCGATGGCTGGTCGGTGAATGAAGAGGTGCAGGCCACCTATGTGCAGACGATGGTGGCGCTGCTGATTGGAGCTGGCGCTCTGTTGTTGGTCCTTACCGAGAGCCTGCGCCTCCCCTGGTCGGTCCAACGGCTGGCGGTGTATCTGACATTGTGGCCTCTGGCCGTGATTGCCGTCGGCTTCAAGCGCAAATGGGCCATGCATCTGGGTTTGGTGCTGGGGCTGGCGTTGTTGATAGGGCTGGTCTGGCTCTCCACAGATGACGAACGTGTTTGGGTGCTTTTGCTGGTTCCGGTTACGGCGGCCTCATTGCTTGGCAGCACGCGCCTGGGCGGAGTGGCTGCTCTGGCCACATCGGTCTTGCTGGTGTGGCGACTGCCCCCCTGGGTGGGCGACTGGTCACTGGCCTGCGTCATGGCGCTCTTGGCGCTGTGGTCGGCTCAGATTGCGGTGCGGTGTGCGGCGCGCGGCGCAGTTGAATCCACACGGTGGGCGTTGGAACACTATACCGCCATGCGCTCGGTGCTGGACGAAGCGCTCGATCAGCGCGTGGAGCTAAAGCAGGCGCGCGATGACCTGGTGCAGGCCAATGGTCAGCTCGAGCGGCTGGCAGAGCGGCTCGCCTTGATGACCGAGGTGGCCGAGGAGGCCAATCGCACCAAAGAACGCTTTCTCGCCAACGTCAGCCATGAGCTGCGCACGCCACTCAACATGATCATCGGGTTCAGCGAGATGATCACGCAATCGCCCGATGTGTATGAGGCCAACCTGCCTGGGGCGCTCTTGGCCGACATCACCGTGATTCGCCGCAATAGCCAGCACCTGGCCAGCCTGGTCGATGACATCCTGGACCTCAGCCGCACAGAGGCCGGGCACCTGGCGCTGGCCCGCGAGTGGCTCTCTCTGGAAGAGGTTGTGCAAGAGGCGGTGGACGCGGTGGCGCCACTCTTTGCCAACAAAGGGCTATATCTGCGCGTCGAGAGCGCACGCCAGCTTCCCGAGACGTATTGCGACCGCACGCGCATACGGCAGGTCGTGCTGAACCTGCTGAGCAACGCCGGGCGCTTTACCACGGAAGGGGGCGTACAGATCACGCTGAGCTCTGATGCCTCTGGCGTGCTGTGCTGCGTGGCGGATACAGGGCGTGGCATCCCGTCTGAGGACCGCGAGCGCGTCTTTGAGCCGTTCTACCAGACGAGCTCGCAAACGCTGCGCCGCCGAGATGGCACGGGTCTGGGCTTGAGCATCAGCAGGAGCCTGATTGAGCTGCACGGTGGCACGCTCTGGCTCGAGAGCGAGCCTGGCAAGGGAACCTCGTTTTACTTTCAACTCCCCATAGCGCAAACGACAGGCGGGCCGCCGCCGCTAAGCCGCTGGTTTTCGACCTATGGCGCCTATGAACAGCGTGATCGCCCCACGCGGGCGCCGCACCCTCAGCTCAAGCCGCGACTGGTCGTTCTAGAGGCGGGAACAGCGTTGGCCAAGACGCTGCGGCGTCACGCGGGCGAGGCAGACATCGTCGGGGTGCGCACTATGGAGGCCGCCGTGGCCGAGCTCGACCGCGAGCCTGCCGACGTGCTGGTGGTCAACAATGAGCTGGCTGAGGTCGTTTCGCGGCAGCTTGTTGGCCTGAACCGGCTGCCTCACGGCACGCCAGCCGCGGTCTGCTGGATGCCGGCGGACGACGAAATCGCAGCAGAGCTGGGGGTGACGCGGTATCTCGTCAAGCCCATCGACCGCGACGAACTGCTAGAGTGCTTCGCCGCACGCGGCCGGGCAGTCGAGTCGATTTTGATCGTAGATGATGACCCCGAGGCAGTGCAGATGCTGGCTCGGATGATCCTGACTGCCCCGCGCCCCTACCAGGTGCTGCGCGCCTCACGTCCGCGGCGCGCACTGGAATTGATGCGCGAACGTCAGCCCGATCTGGTCCTCTTGGACATGTACATGCCAGAGATGAGCGGCTTTGAGCTGCTGCGGATCAAGGCCCAAGACCCCGCCATCGCCAAGATCGAGGTGATTGCTATCTCAGCCCACGACCCGACGATGAGCCTGGGCCGAGGCAACAGCCTGACGCTGCTGCATCGCGCCCCTTTGGCGATGGACGACCTGCTGGATGGGGTGCAGCTTTTGCGAGATTCTACACGGCGCGGCCGGCCAGCAGAGCGTCCAGCGCGCGCAGAAACATCTCGCGCGTGACCGGCTTGGCAATGAACGCATCGGCTCCCCTCAAGAGCGCCAGCTCTTTGTGGGGCAGCACGGTGCAAACCGCCAGGGGCACGTGCTCGAGCTGTGGCTCTCTCTGGAGCGCATCGAGCATCTGCCAGCCGTCGATGACCGGCATCATCACATCGAGAACGATCAGATCGGGGCGGATGTCCAGCGCTTGCGCCAGCGCGTCCTCAGAGGCCGTGACGCCAAAGTACTGGTAGCGCGTGCCGTTGGTGTAGCGTTCCAAGAGCTGATGGGCGTCGGGGTGGTCGTCGATCACCAGCACCTTCCAGATCGCGGCGCGATCCATTCCTAGCTCAAAGGCGCATGTCCCATGGTCGCGGTTCGCTGTCAGTCTGGCGCGCAGCACACTGGCGAGACGCTCAGAGGCCTCGATGTTGGCAAGGTCGTCGCTCGATGGGCTCGCGCATGAGGCGGCGAGGGCCTCCCCCTCGATGCGCAGCACAACCTGCTCGCGATCCACAGCGGCTGTCAGGCGCACGCTTCCCTGTGCGCAGGCGCGAATACTCACGGTCAGCAAGCTTAGCAGCACCTGTCGGAGCAGCACGGGCGACCCGCGCACGCGGCCCCGGTAGGGGGGCGCAGGCTGATGGACCACAGTCTCATAGAGCTCTGCCAGGGGGGCCACGAGTTCGAGCACCGCAGGGATTACCTGGGCAAGCTCCGCCGCTTCTTCGGCGATGGGCTCTCGCGCCAAAGCGGCGCCTGACTCGGCCACGACCATGCCAGGCGACGGTCTGCTGACCTCATCGTCGGCCTCGGCAGGCGTTTCCTCTTGCGGAGATTCCCGATCCATGCCCACCTGCAGGCCATAGCGCCTGGCCAGAGCATAGGCCAGGGTGGTCAAGGCGGCTTGCTCTTCACGGCGGAGCTGGCGGACGCTGAGGCCCAGTTGCGCCGCCACTTGCGCCTGGCTGAACTGCTGCACAAAGCGATAGTACAGCGTCTCATATGTGCGCCACATGCGAGACTGGTGCGGCACACTGTCCGAGGGCTGCAGCTCTGCGATGGTGGAGAGCAGCTCCTGGTAGAGCCTTGCCCCGACATTGTCGCCTGGCGCCAGGCCGAGCAGGTCGGCCAGCGAGCTGGCGCGCAGCATCATGGGGTCATAGAGGTACCGCAACGCCGTACGCAGGTCTGCAATGAGCTCGGAAAGGAGAATCATGTCCTCTCTCTGTCCTATCGGTGGCCTATCGACGGCATGAAAGCATATACACACCCCAAGGCGTTGCTATAATTGATTATAGTGCGAGCCGGCAGAGGGGCAAGCGTGTTTTGCCCTACCGGCGGCTCACCTGTGATTGACCTTGTCGCAGAGATCGCGCGGCATAGCTCAGTGGGCTTGGCTCGGACGGGCTATCTCGGCCGCTTGGGCGATGGTGAAAAGGAGGTGGCGCTACGTCGACTCTGGCGGTCGTTCAATGATGAACTGGTTTTGCCAAGCAAGGAGAGCACACATGTCTGAGTTGACCAAGATCACCCGTCGTGGATTCCTTCGTGTGACGGCTTTGATGGCAGGCGCCGCAGCGCTGGCGGCCTGCGCCCCCAAAGCCACCCCCGCACCCGCCGGCGCTCCGGCCCCCAAGGCCGCTGAGCAGCCTGCTGCCGCTCCAGCGAGCAAAGAGAAGGTCGAGGTCACCTTCCAGGCTCGTGGTGACGAGGCGATTTTCAAGGTCTTTCGCGACCTAAAGGCCGATTTCGAATCGCGCGTTGACGGCATCACCATCAAGATCGACGAGGCACCAACCGAATGGTGGCAGAAACTGCAGGTGGCCGTCGCAGGCGGCACGGCGCCCGATTCGTGCTTCTCGGCCGCAGGATCGGTTCAGCAGGGCGCGTTCATCGGGCTGTTCAACGCTATGGACGACTACCTGGACGCCGACCCGCGCTACAACTATGATGATTTCTACCCAATGTCGTTGTATAGCGGGGAGTACAAAGGGGAATACTACCATCTGCCCTATGACGGCGGCACGGTAGTGCTAAACTACAACATAGACCTGTTTGAGGAAGAAGGGCTGCCGTTACCTGATCCAAAGGTGCCGCTCACCTGGGACGAGTATCTCGAACTGGGCCTCAAGCTCACTAAGGACATGGATGGCCGCAAGCCCGGTGAGAGCGGCTTTGATCCGTCCCGCATCAAGCAGTATGGCTGCAACCCGGGCACCGGCTACTACTTCCAGTGGATCCGCTGGAATGGTGGCGAGCTATTCGCAGAGGAGGATCGCGAGAAGCGAGAGAACTGCACCATCGACTCGCCCGAGGCTATCGAGGCCGTCCAGTTCCTGGCAGACTTTGGCGCCAAGCATCACTGCTCACCCAGCCCGGCATTCGAACAGTCCAGCCCCATCAACCTGTTCAATGGCAACCTCGCCATGGACTTTCAGGGTGTCTGGAACAATGTGCGTCAGCGCCAGGTGGAGTTCAATTGGGACGTGGCCCCCTTGCTCCAAGGTAGGGCCCGCCGGCCGCTCGCCTGGTGGTCGGGACTGTCGCTGCTTACGGACGGCAAGAACAAGGCTGAAGGCTACGAGTGGCTGTGGTACTGCACTTCGGTCGACGGCCAGTCCATCGTCAGCAAACTGGGCCAGGCCGTTCCCCACCTCAAGGCGTTGGCAAACAGCCCAGTCTTCTTGGACCCCAACACTAAGCCGGATAACGATCAGGTCTATCTCGACGAACTGAACCATCCAGACATCTCGATCCATGCGGGCATCTGGCACTATCAGGCCGGCCTGAATACGATCATCGCGGCGGAGATGGGACCGGTGTGGCGCGGCGAGAAGACCGCCGCCGAGGTTCTACCCGGCGTTGCGGCCAAGCTGACGCACCTGGCCAAGACCGGCGAAGTGACCTAACCTGGCGGTTGCGTGAATCCGTACTGACCGATGGGGATGACGGCCGGCCACTGGCCGCCATCCCTATCCTCCTAACCCAGCCAACGCACACAAGGGAGGCGGACTATGGCAGTCAGAGCTAAAGGGCACCGCTTTGGGGGGCTGTTGCTGCGTGAGGCGATTGACGGCTATCTGTTTGCCGCGCCCACCCTCATCGGGCTGATCGTCTTTAGCCTGGGGCCCTTTATCGCGTCGCTGTATCTGAGCTTTACCGACTTTCCCGGCATCAAGCCGCCCACCTGGATCGGCCCAGCCAATTTCGTGCGCATGTTCACGCGCGATGGACTCTTTCTCAAGTCTCTCTGGGTGACGTCTTACTACACGTTCGTGAGCGTGCCCCTTAGCCTGCTGAGCGGCTTTTTGGTGGCGGTGTTGCTCAACCAGCAGGTGCGCGGCATAGTCTGGTACCGCTCGGTGTGGTATCTGCCAACGCTGGTGCCTGCGGTGGCCAACGCCGTGCTGTGGCGCTGGTTGCTGAACAAGGACTTCGGCCTGCTCAACATCGCCTTGCGCACTGTCGGCATCAGTGGCCCTGGCTGGCTGATTCAGCCGCAGTGGACTGTGCCTTCGTTGATCGCGATCAGCTTGTGGGGCGTGGGCAGCGCCATGCTGGTCAACCTGGCGGGCCTGCAGGGCGTGCCACAACACCTCTACGAGGCGGTGGAGATCGACGGCGGCAACTTTTGGGACAAGTTTCGCCACGTCACCATCCCGATGATCTCGCCCATCCTGTTCTTTAACCTCGTCATGGGCATCATCCGCTCGTTTCAGGCTTTTTCGCTGGTCTATGTCCTTTTCCGGGTGGCCAGTTCCACTACTTCGACCGCCGGCCCCGACAACGCCGGGCTCTTTTTCGTGCTCTATCTCTATCGCAACGCCTTTGAGTGGTTCAAAATGGGCTACGCCTCGGCCCTGGCCTGGATCCTGATGTTGATCATCCTATTCTTTACGGCCTTGACCTTTAGGTCCTCGCGATCCTGGGTCTACTATGAGGGCGGGAGGGCGCGCTAACTATGACCACGCTGAGC
>Ga0351910_1099_pt1 | contig 30454 bp, 34 predicted proteins | sample TotcelHT113001L5_FD_206860 | JGI IMG/M metagenome (GOLD analysis project Ga0351910, IMG submission 206860) | Enriched cells from coal bed in the Powder River Basin, Montana, United States - Total cells T11 rep1 HSBNCT.T11.300.1.L5 ...
CCGGATCATCCAGCACCAGGGCCGTCTTCAGGACCTCGTCCATGTGGTCCACGGGCACCAGGTCCACCACCTTGAGAATCCGGGCGGGGATCTCTTTGATATCCTTGACGTTGTCCCGGGGGATGAGCACGGTCTTGATCTGGTGGCGATGGGCCGCCATGATCTTTTCTTTCAGGCCGCCGATGGGCAGCACCCGTCCCCGGAGGGTGATCTCCCCGGTCATGGCCACGTCGCGATGCACCGGAATCTTGAGCAAGGCCGAGACGATGCAGGTGGCGATGGTAATCCCGGCAGACGGGCCGTCCTTGGGGATGGCGCCCTCGGGCACGTGCACGTGGATGTCGATTTTGCGGTAGAAATCCGTCGGCAGCCCCAGGCTCTCGGCCTTGGAACGCACGTAGCTCAAGGCCGCCTGGGCCGACTCCTGCATGACTTCCCCTAGTTTGCCGGTGATCAGCAGCTTGCCCCGGCCGGGCAGGACCACGACTTCGGTATGGAGGAGTTCGCCGCCGAATTCGGTCCAGGCCAGACCCGTGGTGAGACCCACTTCGTCGGCCTCTTCGGTGCGGCCGAAGCGATACTTGGGAACCCCCAGGTACTTGGGCACCATCTGGCTGGTCACCTTGACCAGGTGGTCTTTGCTCTTGGCCGCCACTTCCCGGGCCACCTTCCGGCAGATGGAGGCGATTTCCCGCTCCAGGTTGCGCACCCCGGCTTCTCGGGTGTACTGCCGGATGATGGTAAAAATGGCGTTTTCCGAGAACTGGATATTCTCTTTGGTCAGGCCATTGGCCAGGCACTGCTTGGGGACCAAAAACTGTTCGGCGATCAGGTGCTTCTCGACCTCGGTGTAGCCGGCCAGCCGGATGATCTCCATGCGGTCCTGGAGCGGGGCCGGGATGGAGAAGAGATTGTTGGCGGTGGTAATGAACATAACTTCGGACAGGTCGTAGTCCACGTCGAGATAGTGGTCGTTAAAGGCGAAGTTCTGTTCCGGGTCCAGGACCTCCAGGAGGGCCGAGGAGGGGTCGCCCCGAAAATCCGTACTCATTTTGTCCACTTCATCCAGGCAGAAGACCGGGTTGTTGGTCTTGGCCTTTTTGAGCGACTGGATGATCTTGCCGGGCAGCGCCCCGATATAGGTGCGACGGTGGCCGCGGATCTCGGCTTCGTCCCGCACGCCCCCCAGGGACAGGCGCACGAAGTTCCGTCCCATGGCCCGGGCCACCGACTTGGCCAGGGAGGTTTTGCCCACGCCCGGCGGCCCCACCAGACAGAGGATAGGGCCTTTCATCTTTTTGACCAGGCTCTGGACCGCCAGGTGCTCCAGGATGCGCTCCTTGGGTTTCTCCAGGCCATAGTGGTCTTCGGCGAGGATGCGTTCGGCCTCTTCCAGGCTATGCTTATCTCTCGTCTTTTCCTGCCAGGGCAGGGACAGCAGCCAGTCGATGTAGTTCCGGGAGACGGTGGCCTCAGCTGACATGGGGCTCATGAGTTTCAGTTTCTTCACCTCATGCTTCACCTTGCCGGTGGCCTCGGCGCTCATCTTTTTCCGGCGGATCTTGCGCTCCAGTTCCTGGATCTCGCCCTTGAGATCCTCTTTTTCTCCCATCTCCTTCTGGATGGCCCGCATCTGCTCGTTGAGATAGTATTCCCGCTGGGTCTTTTCCATCTGCTTCTTGACCCGGTTTTTGATGCGGGACTCGATCTGGAGGATTTCATTTTCCCGGTTCACATAGCCCAGAACCTGCTCCAGGCGGCGGGAAGCATCCAACATTTCCAGCAGGCCCTGTTTTTCATCCGCCTTGATGGACAGATGGCCGGCGATGGTGTCGGCCAGGCGCCCCGGGTCATCCACCCCCACCAAGCTCTGCATGGCTTCCTGGGGGACCTTTTTATTCAGCTTGGCATAGGTCTCGAACCCGGCAATAGCGGTGCGGCGCAGCGCCTCGGTCTCGGGAGTGATCTCCCAGGACTCCAGGAGTTCCTCGGCCTCGACCTGGAAGAACTGGGATATGGGCAGAAACTGGCGGGTGATGGCCCGGCTCTTGCCTTCCACCAGCACTTTGACGGTGCCGTCGGGCAGCCGCAAGAGCTGGAGGATGGCCGCCAGGGTGCCCAAGCGGTGAATCTCACCCTCCCGGGGTTCATCCTTGCGCGGGTCCTTCTGGGTGCAGAGCAGGATATGTTTTTCCTGTCCCATGGCAAATTCCAGGGCATGGATGGAGCGTTCCCGCCCGATAAACAGCGGCACCACCATGTGGGGGAAGATGACGATATCCCTCAGGGGCAGCATGGGCACCGTGAGCAGATTGCGCTTGTCCCCAGCACCTTCGCCGCGGCTTTTGGGTAACCGGAAGATCATTGTTGCACCGCCATCCCGGGCTTATCCCAGGCCACGTCCTCCGCAGTCCGATAGGTGTATATCGGCGCGGCGTGTTTGCTGATGAAGTCCTCGTTGATCAGGCATTCCTGCACGTCTTTGAGGGAGGGCAGTTCATACATCAAATCCAACATGGCCCGCTCGAGGATGGCTCTCAGCCCCCGGGCCCCGGACTTGCGCTGCAGGGCCTCTTTGGCCACTGCCTCCAGGGCGCCGTCGGTGAATTTCAGGGCGACCCGGTCCAGTTCCAGGAGTTTCTGGTACTGCTTCACCAGGGCGTTCTTGGGCTCTTTGAGGATACGCATCAGGGCTTCTTCATCGAGTTCATCCAGGGTGGCGAGCACCGGCAGGCGCCCCACGAACTCCGGGATCAGCCCGAACTTCAACAGATCCTGGGGCTGCACCTGGACCAAAGTTTCCCCCAGGGGACGCTGGTGGCGGCTCTGGATATCGGCCCCGAAGCCCATGGATTTGCGGCCGATGCGGGCCCCGATGATGTCCTCCAGGCCGTTGAAGGCGCCGCCGCAGATGAACAGGATGTTGGTGGTGTCCACCTTGATGAACTCCTGCTGCGGGTGTTTGCGGCCGCCCTTGGGAGGCACCGACGCCATGGTGCCCTCGATGATCTTGAGGAGCGCTTGCTGCACCCCTTCACCGGAGACGTCCCGGGTGATGGAGGGGCTGTCGGTCTTCTTGGCGATCTTGTCCACTTCGTCGATGTAGACGATGCCCCGGGACGCCTTTTCCACGTCGTAGTCCGCCGACTGGAGCAGGTTGAGGATGATGTTTTCCACATCCTCGCCCACGTAGCCGGCCTCGGTCAGGGTGGTGGCGTCGGCAATGGTAAAGGGCACATTCAAGATGCGGGCCAGGGTCTGGGCCAGCAACGTCTTGCCCGAACCGGTGGGGCCCACCAGCAGGATGTTGCTCTTCTGGAGCTCCACCCCGTCCAGGTCGACCCCGGCATTGATACGCTTATAGTGATTGTAGACCGCCACGGACAGGATCTTTTTGGCCCGTTCCTGGCCGATGACGTATTCGTCAATCTGTTTCTTGATGATCGCCGGTTCGGGAATCGACAGCCGGGCGTGTTTGGCTTCGTCCTTTTCGTATTCTTCGGCGATGATGTCGTTGCACAGTTCGATACATTCATCACAGATGTAGACGCCGGGGCCGGCGATGAGCTTCTTCACTTCGCCCTGGCTTTTGCCGCAAAAAGAACACAACAGGTCGGCACTCTTGTCGGTACCGCGTTTACTCATATACGTTTTCCTCCACAAACCCCGAAAAAGAAGCGGTTCGAAGGTTTGGCTGGTCTGCTTCGTTGCCGGTCTGCATGCCTTGTCTGATTACATCGGCAGCGGACGGCTTTTTCTTCAGATTTGATCAGGCGTTTACTCCTGATGCCGGGCCGGGAAGAGCATCCCCGGTTCCCGGTGCGTGATGACGTTGTCAACCAGGCCGTATTCCTTGGCCTGCTGGCCGGACATATAAAAATCCCGCTCGGTATCCTGATTGATGCGTTCAATGGATTGGCCGGTGTGTTTGGCCATAATCCCGTTCAATTCTTCCCGCATGCGCAAAATTTCCTGCGCCTGGATGCCCACGTCCGTGGCCTGGCCCTGGAAGCCGCCCAGGGGTTGGTGAATCAAAATCCGGGCGTGGGGCAGGGCGAACCGTTTGCCCTTGGCGCCCGCGGTCAACAGCAGCGCCGCCATGGACGCCCCCTGGCCCATGCACAGGGTGGCCACCGGGCTCTTGATGTACTGCATGGTGTCGTATATGGCCATCCCGGAGGTCACCAGACCGCCGGGCGAGTTGATGTAAAAGTTGATTTCCTTGTCGGGATCCTCTGCCTCCAAAAACAGCAGTTGGGCGATCACCAGGTTGGCGACATCATCATTGATGGCTGTCCCCAAAAAGATAATCCGATCCCTCAGGAGCCGGGAATAGATGTCATACGCCCGCTCTCCCCGGCTGCTCTGCTCCACTACCATGGGAATTAACTGCATGCTACTCCTTGTCATCCTTTTCTCCTGCCGGCTCTACGGGCTCGGTCGCGGCGGCAGTGATCTCGGCTTTATCCAGCAACATTTTCATGGTCTTGTCGTCCAAAAGCGTCCGCCTCAAGGCCCCCAGCAGATTGTGTTCGGCATAAAACTTCTTGATCTCGACCACGTCCCGGCGGTTGTTGACTGCAATCCGGGCCAGGGCGGCATCCATTTCGCCGTCGTCCACCGCCAGGTTCTCCTGGCCGGCGATGCGGGACAATATCAGCCTGACCCGCACCCGGCGCTCGGCCATGGGTTTCATGACCTCCAGAATCCTGGCCGGGTCCATGCCGGCGGTGTCCATGCCGTGCTGCCGGAAGCGGTCCATCTGGTCCCGCAGCATGTTCTCCTGCTCCTGGGTCACCAGAGAGGGCGGCAGCTCAAATTGATGGCGGGCCAACAACTGGTCCGACACCTGGTTTTCCAGCAAAGCCTGCCTCTCCTGTTCCTTTCCCTTAATAATATCCTCTCGCACGGCGGTGCGCAAGTCAGCCACGGTTTGAAAGTTGCCCCCCAGGTTCTTGGCAAAGGCATCGTCCAGTTCGGGGACCACTTTCTCCTTGACTTCCTGGACGTTCACCGCGAAATCAACGACCTTGCCGGCGATGAGGGGATTGGCGAAATCATCGGGCAGGGCCACCGGGAAGCGCGCTTCGGCTCCGGCCTTGAGGCCCAGGAGGTTGGTTTCGAACTCGGCGTTGAACTTGCCGCTCCCCACCTCCACATACGTGCCTTCCGCCTTGCCGCCTTCCACCGGCTGCCCGGCGAAGTGGGCCTGGTAGTCCAGAACCACGAAGTCCCCCGTCTGCACGGCCCGGTCTTCCGCCGGGGGTTTCAGCATGGCGTTGCCCTGGCGGATCTCCTCCAGGCGGGCCTCCACCTCGTCGTCGGTCACCGCGACTTCCGGCGCCGCCAGCTTGAGGGCCAGGTAGTCCTCGGCGGCAAACTCCGGTTCGACCTCGATTTCGACGCGGTAGCAGAAATCCTCCCCGGCCACCACCGGCGGCACCGGCTCCGGCCAGCTCAGATTGATGGCCTCCAGGCCCTTGTCCTTCAGGGCCTCTCCCAGGGACTTACGCACCAGGGTCTCGGACACATCATGTTCGATGTCTTTGTGGTAATACATCTCGAGCACGGACCGCGGCACCTTGCCGGGCCGGAAGCCTTTGACTTTGGCCTTCTTCCCCAAATCGCGGTAGGCCCGGTCCACTGCCTGGGTCACCTCGGCGGAGGGGACCTCGATGGTTAATTTCCGTGTGACTTCGCTGAGATTCTCGATCTCCACCTTCAAGGCGCTTTCTGTCATCTTCTTGGCTCACAATCTTGCGTAAATTTAAATTCTTTATTTTTTATAAGCGTTCAGGAGGCCAGGCCTCCGATCTGACTCTTCGGCGTACCGGTGTGCGAGAGGGGGGACTCGAACCCCCACGGTTTACCCGCTGGACCCTAAACCCAGTGCGTCTGCCAAATTCCGCCACTCTCGCGACTTGGGCGATTCAGCAATTCATCTAATAAATTTATTAATTTTCCCTGCTTAAGTCAACCGTCTCATCCCCGGAATCGTCTCTTACCGTTGTTTCTTCCTGATAATCGTGTTATTTACTAGTCGGTTGTCATGCGGAAAAGAACATAACACAACTTAACCATGCATTGCAGGCATGATGGCGGGCACAGAGGCCCGCCCCACCAGGAAAAATGAGGTGGTGGAGCGGCCGTCCCTGGCCGCTTGGCGGTTTTTCTGCCGGCGCCAAAAGACCTTTGGGCCAAATCAAGGCAATGAAGACAATATAATCCGGAACATGATTGAGACCAAGGCAGGGGGCGTTTTGCGCATCATAAAGGGGCGCGTAAAACGCGCCCTACGGTTACTTTTTAAGACAGGACAGGGTTTCAAAAAATAGGCGTGTAATAGCCGCCGGCGAGACCCCCGGCGCGGTTTTTTTTCCGGTTTTTCACCCAGGGAGGATGCAATGACCATGGAAGTCCAGGACAAGGACGAACTGAAACAATTACGCGACCGTCTGGCCGTAACCCCAAAAATGGTCTGGGACCAGGTGGATCAGGATGAACGGGCCGCCATCTTCGCCTACGGCGAGCATTACAAGACTTTTTTGGACCGGGCCAAGACCGAACGCGAGGCGGTGGTGGAGATCGAACGCCAGGCCAAGGCGTTGGGCTTTGTGGACCTGACCGGGAAAGAAACCGGCCCCCGGGGTTATTATAATTATCGCGGCAAGGTCATCGTCCTGGTGGTTCAGGGCCGCCGGCCCCTGAGCGAGGGGGTGCGGATCGTGGCCTCCCACATCGACTCGCCCCGGCTGGACCTGAAACAGTACCCCCTCTATGAAGACACCGACCTGGCCTTTTTGAAGACCCACTACTACGGCGGCATCAGGAAATACCAGTGGCTGGCCCGGCCCCTGGCCATCCACGGCGTGGTGGTCAAGGCCGACGGCACCCGGGTGCAGCTCACCATCGGCGAGGACCCCAAGGACCCGGTCTTTTCCGTGTTGGATCTGTTGCCCCACCTGGCCAAAAAGACCATGGATAAGAAGCTGTCCGAGGCCTTCGAGGGGGAAAAGCTCAATGTCCTGGTGGGCTCGCTGCCCCTGGGAGACGCCGAAACCAAGGAGCGCGTCAAGCTTCACCTGCTGAAATACCTGGAAGATCATTACGGCATCACGGAGGAAGACCTGATCAGCGCCGAGCTCGAGGTGGTACCGGCGGGGCCGGCCCGGGACCTGGGCTGGGACCGCAGCCTGGTGGGGGGCTACGGCCAGGATGACCGCTCCTGCGCCTACGCCGCCCTGGCCGCGATCCTGGACGTCCAGGAGCCGGAGCATACCTCCGTGGCCATGTTCTATGACAAGGAGGAGATCGGCAGCGAAGGCAACACCGGGGCCCAGAGCTTCCTCATCAACGAGATCGTGGAGCTTCTCCTGGAACGCCAGGGTGAAAGCCCCCAGGCCCGGCGCCGGGTGCTCATGGCCAGCAAGGCCCTGTCCGCCGACGTCACCGGGGCCCTGGACCCGGATTTCCCCGAGGTGCACGAAAAGCGCAACGCCGCCCGCCTGGGCTACGGCGTCTGCTTCCACAAATACGGCGGCAGCGGCGGCAAGTATTCCACCAGCGACGCCAACGCCGAGTATGTCGCCTGGATCCGGAAGATTTTTCAGGCCCACGGCGTCGTCTGGCAGGCGGGCCAGTTGGGCAAGGTGGACGAAGGCGGCGGCGGCACCATCGCCAAGTACCTGGCGGTGTACGGCATGGAGATCATCGACTGCGGCACGCCCCTGCTCTCCATGCACTCGCCCTTTGAGGTGGCCTCCAAGGCCGACCTCTACATGACCTTTAAGGCCTTCCGGGCCTTTTTCCAGGCCGGGTGAAGCCGGGCGCCGGGTTAATTGATCGTAGGGGCGGTTCGTGAACCGCCCTGGTCCCTGAATAAGGGAAAAGTCTCCCGTAGGGTGCGTTTTACTCACCATGACATTATGGCTTGAGCTTCTGTAGGGTGCGCACTGCGCACCATGACCTTACGGCCGCGACAGGCCCGGAGGCCCAACCCTGTTCTGAAAATTTCTCTAACATGGTAGCACAGGCTTTCCAGCCTGTGCCAGGGTCCCGGGTGAGGCGGGCACAGCCTGGAAAGGCTGTGCCACCTGCCAATCATAGCTTTTCATGCCTTAGGGGTAAGGCAAGACCCAGGCGCAACGGCTGGGACCGCGGAATGAAACGGCCGCCGGCCAACCTCCACCCCGTACCTGCGACCCGCCCCGGTCTTGCAACTTTGCCTAAAAATGGTACCCTTATATAAAAGCTCGGTTTCAAACTGCTTCAGGAACAACAACATGGGCAAATTCTTCTCTCGCTTTAAGAAAGATCCGGTGGACCCCGGGGTCTCATCCGTGGGCAATATGGCTAATTTTTACAGCCTGCTGATCTTTCTCATCGCCATTCCCTTCGTCCTCATCATCGCCTTGGTGTGGGTCACCGGCATCCTGGGCTTCAACGCCTATATCTTCGCCGGCTTCGCCTGTCTGCTGGGCTATATCGTCTGGCGGGTCTATCGCCGCTGGGGGATCATCAAGGCCAAGATGGCGGCCCAGACCGGTGACTTTCAGGACCTGATGCGGGAGGCCACCGCCAGCGGCAAGGACGTGGAAATCTCCCTGATGAACGGCATTTTCACCCTGCGCTACGCCGGCGCCCACGGCCTGACTCAGGGCAGCCTCCCGGCGGGGCGGCCCCAGCCCCTGGCCCTGACCGGCCCGCTCACCCTGGAGGGCGAAGCCGAGCCTGTGGCCGCCGCGCCCCCCGCCTGGCTGCCGCCGGAACGCCTCCGGGAGGAACTGGAGGAGTTCATCAAGCTCCGGGACGACGGCGTCATCAGCCCCGAAGAATTCGACCGCATCAAGGCCAGCCTGCTGCAACGCATGTCCGCCTAACCACCCGCGCCTGTCCGCTACCCCGGGTCTCCGGGCCGATTTTTATTACCTCTCTGCTATCGAGCCCAACACCCGAACCCTCCACCCCTCGCGCCAAAGCCCTGCAAAGAGATAATTATCCTTGACGTAACGCATAATTACCTTTATATTTTAACCTGATGATCGTCAGCTTCAGAGACAAGCGCACCCGACAGTTCGCCGAAGGGAAGTGGATCAAGGCCTTCACCGGATTTGAGCGGAAAGCGGAAATGAGGCTCGACCAACTCGACGCGGCCATGTCGCTCCAGGATCTGGACTTACCCGGTAACCGTCTGGAAGCGCTCAAGGGCGACCGTCAGGGCCAATACAGCATCCGCATCAACGCCCAATGGCGGATTTGCTTCGAGTGGCCGGGGGGTGCGCCGGGGCCGGTCAAGGTTGAAATCATCGATTACCATTGAGGTGCATCATGGGACGCAATGCCATACACCCCGGCGAACATCTCGCCGAACAACTTGAAGCGCTGGGCATGAGCGCCGCTAAACTGGCGCGCCAGCTCAAGGTGCCCACCAACCGCATCACCGCAATCCTGAACGGCCAGCGCGCCGTGACCGGGGATACGGCCCTGCGCCTGGGGCATTTTTTCGGGACCAGCCCGGAGTTTTGGCTCAACCTGCAAAAGCTCTACGAGCTGCGCCTGGCCGAGCAAAAAGCCGGGGAAAGCATCAAAAACTTGCCGACCCTCGCCCAGCGGCTGCAGCCGCCGGGGGATAATTCCTCGCCTCAACCCTGATAAGGCTCCGCAGCCATGCCCCTATCCTGGAACGAGATTAAAGACCGGGCCCTGACATTTTCCCGTGAATGGGCCGATGAAGCCTCGGAAGACGCCGAAGCCAAATCATTTTGGGATGCCTTTTTCACCGTCTTCGGGGTTCCCCGCCGCCGGGTGGCGAGTTTTGAAACGCGCGTCAAAAAGATCGACGGCAAGGACGGCACCGTTTGTGGTCGCCTGGAAAGCCGTTATCGTTATTCGCCAGCTGTCTATGACAGTTTCCCGTGGCCGCAGGGCATCACCGGCAAACAGCGGCAGGCCGTTGAGGCCGCGGCCCAGGGCGTGCTTGCGGCCCGGGCGTACTACCCCGATGCCTCCCTGGCCGCCCTCTATGACCATCTTACAACGCCGCCGGAGTTGGTCAAGGCCCACCGGAAGCTGGACGCGGCGGTGGATGCGGCCTACGGCAAACGGAAATTCACCGGCGACCGCGACCGGCTGGCCTTCCTGTTGGCGTTGTATCAGCAGATGGTAAGCCCGCTCTCCGCCAAACAGAACCGGCGCCGGAAGTAGGCCGGCTGAGGATAGGATTTCATAAGACCCTAGCCTCAAATACCGCCCCCCTCACCCCAGCCCTCTCCCCCCGAAGCGGGTGGAGAGGGGGTAGGTTGGGCCGCTGGTCTACCCGAGGTTGTTTTTGGCTGGCTACTGACTACTGGCTACTGGCTACTGATTGCCCGCTCTCAGCCAAAAAAACCGGCGCCGGAAATAGGCCAATGGCGGGATGCGCTTCGCTTTCCCGCCCTACAGGCTGCCTTTACTACCTCAAAGCTGAGGTTCGGCGGGCGGCGGGGCAGGGGCCTGGGTCGCGTTCTGCCATGCTTTCAGAACCGCCAGGCTGTCCGGGTCGTGATCGAGGAGAACCAAGGCGCTGCTGATGGCCCGGCTCGGCAGCAGGTCGCCGCTTTCGTATTTCTGGAAAGCCCGCGGCCCGCCGCCAATCAGCAGCCCGGCAGCCTCCTGAGAAAGACGAAGTTTCTGACGGATGCGCCGGATATTCTCCGGGGTCAGCAACCCTTCGCTCAGCGCTTTCAGCCGATTCAACCTGCGGTCGGATACCTGCATGTCCTTGCCGGTGTGCACGCTCTCCTCGCACTCGCCGCAATACCAGCCGGGCATCTCAAAAGTGATGGACCCGGTTTTATAAGTCAACGTCATGGGGCGCACCCCGCGGTGCATCGGCACACCCGTTTTCGGACAGACGGGATTAGCCTTCATGGTCTTTCTCCTTGAACGAGAGCATCAAAAACTCAGTTAACACATCCGCGGTAAACTTGACATACAGCACCCCAACCGCTGAGGGTACGTGATAAACGTCCTGCCAAAGCCGGTGATCGGCATAGGCCGTCATGGACTTGTAAAAGTGCTCCCGTTGCATGGTCTGGATCGTGGCCACGATCTCGGCGCGCCCAAATCCAAGGGCGGCGGCACTCCTTAGCGCCGTGCCGGTAACGGCCAGCCTTTCCCTGCGGCTAAACGCCGCCTTGAAGCCTGCCAGGTCGTAGGTCGGTTGGCGCTTCTCGGTCATATTCTACACCTTTATGGTGTATTGTCAAGTGGGTTTTGGCGGGGGAGATACAGCAAAAATATGGTGCGCAGTGCGCACCCTACTGACTACTGGCTACTGCTTCACACTTCCGGAGTAGCGTCCTCGGGGTGGATTTCTTCGGTGCTCAGGGCGAAGATGGGGCCGGCGGTGAGGGCCCCGCCTTCCCAGAAATCCCGGCGATAGCGGTAGTAGAGGTGGAGGCGGCCCAGCCCCCGGGTCAGGCGGCGCAGGGGGTCGTCCGCCAGGCTGTCCAGGCAGGATTGCAGCAGGACCAGAAAGGCCCCGGGCAGGTAGAAGCCCTCTTTTCCTATGCTTCCGTCAAAATCCAGGCGAAAGCCGCCGGCGGCGAACTCGTAGAACTCGGCCCGGTATGACTTGAGAACGGGCTGGTCGGACTCGGCCGCCAGTTTCAAGTGGCCCAGGGGCAGGCGGGGCCGCTGGGGCGGGCCGTCGCCATCCAGTACCCGGGCGCAGACCTGATCCAGGAAGCGGATCAGTTCCCGGGCCACCCGGCCTTCGTTCAATTCCGCCAATTCATAGAGGATGCGGGCATAAACCAGGAGGACCAAGGGCACGGTGTCAGCCTCGGGGGAGGTGCTGCTCAGCCACAAGATATGGGGAGTAACCTGATTCTCGGGGAAGAAGTCGATGCGCACCGTGGCCTTGTGGAGACCCCGATCTTGGCGAAACCGCTGCAGCAGTCGTTTAAACATAAGTTCGCTGGCCTATGGCGCGGCGGTTGGATTGGCGCCCCGGGAGCCTGCCCGGCCCTCAGGGCCTCTACGAGCCGGCGCCGCCCGGGCCCCGCAGTGCTCCAGCCTGAAGCTCCCGTAATAATTAGGTAAAAAAACAAAAACCTGTTTACCATACCGAATGACAGCCAGAAAGTCAATATTTTCCCCGGTTGCCGCGTCCGCCAGGGCCAGGAAGATTACGGTTTACATACCCTGCAAGATATTTTATAAATAATCGATAATCTAAAATTTAACCACAGAGGAGTAAACCTTGAGCCCTGAGTACCCGGCGTTGCCGAAAGGAATACCGGACTGTCTGAAGAAAAGGCAACTGCTCAACGACAAGGTGTTGAGCCCCGAATTATGCCGGGAGTATGGCCGGAAGTTCCTGGAGTTGGGCTGGCGGGAAGATGCCCTGGAGTTTTTTAAGAAAGGGGGCATGGCGGACGAACTGGAACAACTCAAGGCTTACGCCCTGGAAGCGGGAGATGCTTTTCTGTTGGGACGCCTCGGTCATCAGACCCCGGAAGACTGGCGGCATTTGGGGGAGCGGGCCCTGGTCCTGGGCAAGCTCCATTTTGCCCGGCGGGCCTTCGAGATCGCCGGCGATGACGATAAAACCGCCCTGGTTGCCGGCCTTATAGCCGGACAGGCAGTGGCCGAAGACAGTTAATTATGGCGGTTCTGGATTACTACCGTATCTTGGGGGTGAAGCCTGACTGCACCCTGGTGGAAGTGCGCCGGCGCTACCGTGTGTTGGCGCGGCAGCACCACCCCGACCTCAACCCGGATGATCCGGAAGCTGCGAACCGCTTCCGTCTGATCGCGGCCGCATTTGAGGGCATCCAGGCGGCCAGGGCCCAGGCCAGGGCTCAGGGCCGGTCCCGGCGAAACGCCGCCAATTACCGGCCAGCGCGGTTTACCGACAAAGAAGAAGTCTTTGAAGAATTTTTCGGCATCAGCCAGGATGGTTCACCCCTGTCATGGTCGCCGGGGGCCGATTTCCGCTATGACCTGGAAATTTCCCTGGTGGCGGCCATCAAAGGCGTTGACAGCGTTATCCAGGTGGACCAGCATCCGAACTGCCGGCCGTGCGGCGGCACCGGGTTGGCGGCGGGCACCGGCTACCGGGAGTGTCCGGAGTGCCAGGGCCGCGGCCGCCGCTTCGGAGGGCCGGGGCTTCTGAGGTTTGGGCCGGTGTGCGAGGGCTGCCGGGGACGGGGGAAGATCGTGGCGGTTCCCTGCCGGCACTGTGGCGGTGCCGGTTGGCGTTCCCAACCAAAGGAATACCACCTGCGGATTCCTCCGGGCACCCAGGACGGCGCCCGTTTCCGTATTACGGGGGAGGGCGGGGCAGGTTTTCTGCAAGGCCCCCGGGGCAACCTGTTAGTGGTTATCCATGTGGCCCCGCATGATTTTTTCACCCGGGTGGGCAACGACATCCACTGCAAGGTCGAGGTTTCTTTTGCCGAGGCCGCCCGGGGCTGCGCCATCCGCATCCCGACGCTGGATGGCTATCAGTGGGTCGATCTGCCCCAGGGCACCCAAGGCGGCTGGTCTTGCCGGTTTATCGGGGCGGGGGCGCCGGGGGGTCCGACGCAGTCGCCGGGTGATCAGGTGAACGAGTTCATCGTCACCACCCCGCAAAACCTCAGTTTTCAGCAGCGGTCGCTCCTGAGGGAGTTGGACCGCCTGGAGCCGGGGCAGTTGGACCGGGCCGGCCATGAATAGCTTCACCCATCTGGATGAGCACGGGCAGATGCACATGGTGGACGTCGGGGACAAGCCCGAGACCCTGCGCCGGGCCACGGCTGCCTGCCGGGTCGTGGTGGGTCCGAAGGTGTACCCGCTGCTCCTGGCGGGGCAACTTCCCAAAGGGGACGTTTGGGCCGCGGCGAGGCTGGCCGGGATCATGGCCGCCAAGAATACCGCCCAGCTCATCCCCCTGTGCCATCCGCTGCCCCTGAGCGGGGTTGAGGTGGAATTTATCCCGGAACCCGGGGAGTGGGCGGTGGACATACGGGCGAAGGTAAAAACCCGGGCCCGCACCGGGGTTGAAATGGAGGCCCTGACGGCCGCGGCAGTGGCCGCTCTGACGATATACGACATGTGCAAGGCGGTGGACCGGGGATTGAGGATTACCGGGTTGATGCTCATGGAAAAGAGCGGGGGCGCCAGCGGTGAATACCACCGGGACGCGGCAGCCCCGGAAAATATTTTGCGGAGGCCGGAGTTGAGGAATGGAACCTGAACGACTAGAATTTTTCCGAACCCTGTTACAAGAACGCCTGGAAGAAATTTTAGGAGAAGCCGACAAGACGCGCAGTGACATGGTCGGCGTCACCGCTCCCTTCCCGGACCCCGCCGATCGGGCCACCCTGGAGACAGAACGAAACTTCACCCTGCGCATCCGCGACCGGGAACGGAAATTGATCAGCAAAATCAGAGAAGCTTTGGACCGGATCGATGCCGGCACCTATGGTTACTGCGACCTCTGCGGCGGCGAGATTACCGAAAAGCGCCTCAAAGCCCGGCCGGTGACCACCATGTGCATTGCCTGTAAATCCAGGGCCGAGGCCCTGGAACGGTCCCGGGGTCTGTAAGCGTTTGTCTGTCGACAATCCAGTGTGGTCATCAGCCGGCCGGGAGAGGGGCGCGACCCTCAACCGGAAAGTGAGACATCCCCTTCTACCCGCGGCGCCATGCCTTCCATGACTCACCCCGTTGATCTTAAAAATTTCACTCTCGCCGAACTGGAGCAGATCGTGGCTGCCTGGGGCCAGCCGGCCTTCCGGGCCCGGCAGCTGGTCAAGTGGCTCTACAAGGGCGCCGGCGCCTTCGAGGACATGACCGACCTCGCCCGGCCGTTTCGGGCCGAGTTGTCCACCCGGGCCCGGATCAGCAGTCTTGAGGTTTCCCAGGTGCAGGTGGCGGCGGATGGCTGCCGGAAATTTCTCTTCGCCCTGGAAGACGGCAACCACATCGAAGCGGTGCTGATCCCGGAAGAGGGCCACTATACCTTGTGCCTGTCCACCCAGGTGGGGTGCGCCCAGGGATGCCGGTTTTGCCTGACGGCCCGGGGTGGCCTGATCCGCAACCTGACGGCCAGTGAGATCGTCAACCAGGTCCTGGCGGTGCGCCGGGAACTGTCTGACGAATTGCCCCTTACCAACCTGGTTTTTATGGGCATGGGGGAGCCACTGGCCAATTTCGCCGCCCTGGTGCGGGCGCTTACCACCATCACCGCGCCTTGGGGAATGAACTTCTCCTCCCGGCGGCTCACGGTTTCCACCGCCGGCTTGGCCCCGTTCATCCCGCGGCTGGGCCTTGAGGCCCGGACCAACCTCACGGTCTCTCTCAATGCCGCGGATGACGAGACCCGGAACCGGATCATGCCCATCAACCGGCGCTATCCGCTGCAAGAGCTGCTGGCCGCCTGCCGGGCCTTCCCCCTGCCGCATCATCGGCGCATCACCTTTGCCTACGTGCTCCTGCACGGCATCAATGATTCCCTGGACCAAGCCCGGCAACTGGCCCGGCTGCTCCGGGGCTTTCGGGCCAAAATCAACCTGATTCCCTTCAACCGCCACCCACTTCTGCCCTATGAGCCGCCGCCGGCGGCGCGCACGCTGGAATTCCAGGATATTTTGCGGCAAGCCAATTATGCGGTGTTTATCAGGGAGAGCCGGGGGCAGGAGATCAACGCCGCCTGCGGGCAACTGGCCGGCGAACACTCCGGGCCGTCGACCGGTTGATGCCAGGTTGTTCTCAGAGAAGTATTTTCTGGTCCGCAGAATGGTTTTCCAAGGCACAGCAATCCATTGGGCGCGTCTCACGCGCCATCTTTGGTGCGTAAGACGCACCCGTAGAGAAATTACCCTTTTGAGTCCAGATTGGTATGGAAATCGCTCGGTGGGGCGGACCTCCGTGCCCGCCAGTGAGAGGCGGCCAGGGACGGCCGCCCCACCAACACCAGCCCTTTTTCATCTGTGGTTGCGTCCGTGAGGAAATGATGGTTAGTATGAGCCGCGACCACGCCTTTAAAGCCTCAGTCGAGCCGGAGGCCGATTTCCCCGGCATCGGGCCAGCGACCGGGACGGGACGGGATTTTCCGGGGGCCTGAATCAGGGGCGGTCTTGACGGCCGGGTTTTCTGCCTCCGGTCATTGGGTTCGACTCCAGGGCAGGCTGCCGGCAGGCATGGACTCGGCTTCCGGGCGGTCAACCGCATGCCGGTAATCCCGTTTGCCGATGCCCACCAGGCGGTTACTTTTGAATACCAGGGGGGTATAGCCGCCCCGGACGGTGTTGCTCTCGTCGAAGTCCATGCTATGAGTCAGGTAGAACAGGACGGTATAGTGGCCGCCGCGGTAATCGCCTGATTCCGTGGTCCCCGGGGGGCCCATGATTCCCAGCACTTCCGCCTTGGACATGCCAAGCTTCACCTCATTCAGGCGCATGTAGCTGGACCACATGCCTTTGTCGAAGCGTTGGTACATAATCTGCTCGCCGCAGCCCGACGTCAATATCCCCAGTGCCAATATCAGGTATGCCCAAGCCATGAGTTTTCCCCCGCCCCAATTCGCGCTAAACCCACTATAATCAACGTCGCCCTGAGCGTCAAGCAAAGGTATGCATCCGGGAAACAATTGGCGGTTTTTCTCGGGAAAGCACGCCCCGGGGTCGAAGGCCAAGTTGGTGATGCGGCGGATTTCGGTCTAAGCGGCCCGGTGGCTGGTGCGGCAGATCAACTAGTGGTGTGTTTCATAATTAAGGTGATACGGGAAAACCGGTATTTCTCCCCCCCTTTACTAAAGGGGGACTTAACCTGCCAGGTCCGGTGCTCCACGCCGGCATGTATGTCCATTTCATGATGAAATGCTCCACTATGCGCCCCTGGACCCGGCCGCGACGGCCGGCGGGAAGCTGAAGTCGGGAAGAATGCCCAACGTCCGTCTCGAGATTACCGCACCGCAGCTCGAAGAGAAGGAATCCCGGGCCCGTCAGAGCAAATTTGAAGTATAGACTTCTCCCACCTCAAACCCAAACTGATGACTAGAGTTTCGAGTCTAGAAGACCCTGGCAATTTCCCGCGGCCAAGGCTCAGGTTTTCGGTCCAATTTAGCGGTTCAGCCGGTTTTATCCAGATGTTCCTGAGAAATTGGGAGATTTTTAAGATACCGGCGGCGATATAATTGCTTTAGCCGCTCACGGATGTTAGTTCCTTCATCACCCATTTGGGCCAGGATATGCTCGGTCAGAGGAGTCAAGTCTTTGTGGCCCATGGTGACGGTGCGCTTGTTTCGCTTCATGGCACGCTCGCAGATGTTTATTAAGCTTTACTTCAATTTCCATGCCAGGTGTTCAAGCACGGGAAATCTATGCGGACGCGCCCCCTGACCCTTTTGCTTCCCGGGGTTCACATCTTGATGACCACAGCCGGAAAAACTATGGCCCCCAAATCAGCCGGAAAAAATTAGCCATAAACCGGCGGAACTCCCGGCCCATGGCCGCCTCCTGGGCCAGGGCGGCAGCGGTCATGGCGGCGGGATCGGCCCCTGAACCCGTCAGGGCCCAGTCACCGTCGTGCTTCAGCCAAACGGCCACATCCCGGGCCGCGGCGTGGTTATCGAACTGCAGCCCCAGCACTCGGGGGTTGTCCTCCAAACCCAGGGCCTCCACCGGCGCCGCGGCCGATCTGGCCAGGAGGCTGACCCCGGCTGGCAGGGGCGGCAGCACCCCCTGGCCGTGCCATTTGAACAGATTGAGTTGAGACGGCAACCCCTGAAAAGCCGGATGCGCCATGCCCGCGGCGGTCAACTCCCCGGTAATGAAGCCCACGGACTTTTGGGGCAGGGGGTCGACCCGGCACCCCAGCACATGGGCCAGCAACTGGTGTCCCAGGCAAAATCCCAGATAGGCCTTCCCCGCCGCCAGCCCTTCCCGAATCCGGGCCTTCAGGCCGATGAGGTAGGGGAACTCCTCCTCTTCATCCACATTGGGAGACCCGCCCAAGACAATCATGCCGCCAAAGTGGTCCAAGGCGGGCACGGGCTCCTGCCAGACCTCCGCGACCTCGCAGGTTATCCCCCCTTCGCCAAGCGCCGCCAACAGGTGCTGTCCGGGGCCCTCCCAATCCAGGTGCTGCACGATCAACAGGCTCTTCGCCGCCACCCCTGACTACCTCCCAAAGTGCAGAGTAAATATCGTGGTGATTACAGCAGGAGATTAACATGGGCTGAGGCGGGCTAGCTACCCAGAAGTCCATCTTAGGTAAAAAATTTCCCAAAAATGGTTGGCCCCCGAGTAAAATTAGTTGATTTCCATAGGTTTTCGTGGTATCCGCCTTATCACTTCTTTTATTTTGTATCGAGACTGAAATATCCACGAAGGTTTCATTGGTGCTGGATGGGCAGACTCAGGGAAAAGGGAGCGAGGATCATGAATTTCGAGGCGATTAAGGCGGCGGTAATGAATCTTGATGCTGGTGAGCAAAGGAGGGTGGTGCTGGAGTTGCTGCCGGCAATCTGGCCCCAAATAGTCGGGGATGATTCGTGCCTCAAGCTGATCAGGAAGTTGGTCGATGAAGAAAGTGTCAGGAGATACCAGGAAGAACACCTGGACCAGATCTGAGCTGATAACCGAAGTTGATTGCGGCGTTAAGCCATCTTTTTGGATAAACGACCAAAGGAGTGAGAGCAATGGCAGGCCATTCAATTCGAGCCCGCTGGGGCCAACCTGTTACGGGCGTAGTCTCATTTATGGTATTTTTCTTTATCGCCTGGCTCATCTGGTTCATTTTTAGCGATCCCCGCGGCCCGGTCGCATCTTTTCCCTACCCCTTTGTCATGTACCTGGCGATGATGATTCTGGTGGGGCTCTGGCAGCATATGTTTATGGGAGATTGGCCGTTTCAGGACCTGCCCCAGCCGGCCCGGGGCATCATCGAAACGGTGGTCAACCTGGCCCTGGTGTGGTTTGTCATTCACGTAGTTTTTTATCGAATTCTCGGGGTCGGCTTCAACTTTTTCAGCCAGGTCAATCTGGAAGCCCTGGCCGCGGCCGGTCAGACGGCGATACCGGAGGTGTGCGGCAAAACCCTCACCCTCCAGGCCCTGACCGACCCCGCGGCCCGATTCGGCGAACGCGCCGTGGTGACTTTCGTCTTGATCGGCTTTTTTTCCTATCCCTTTGTCACCATCCTGTTTGCCAAGTGGCCCATCCGGCCCAGTGATTTGACCCAGCCCCAGGCCGGGCTGGCCGAGTTCGGCTGGTGCAGCCTGTTGACCCTGTTTTTCTTTACCATCTTAATCGTGCCGTTCTGGGGACTCATCTATGGCAAGGTCTTTGGGACCTCCTACGGCCTGAATTTCCCTTGGTGGGCCGGGATTGCCGGCACCGGTCACGTGCACTGGGTCTTTGGCTGGTGGGAATGGGCCATTATCGTCCTGTTCATGACCCCCAACGTCTGGCGCATGAAACCCTGGTCGGTGATTACCCTGCCCCAGCCCTGGAAGGGACTGATTTCCTTTGTCCTTACCATCGGCCTCGGTTATATCCTGGCCCTGATCTGTGTAAAAATGGCCCCCGCCTGGCTGCCCATGGAAGACGTCATCCACCATTTGCCCCCCGGGGACAAGGGCATCCCCACGCGGTTTCTCTGGTACCACGCCGCCGAAATCGCCGGGTTCACCCTCATCCCGTTTCTGATTTGGCATCATTATTTTGACGACATGGCGCCACAGGCCGACAAGGATTCCTGGGGCGCCTTTTGGTTCCGGAGCGTGGGAGTGCTTATCCTGTGCGCCTTGAACTATATCTTTTTCTATTATGCAAATTTTGGGCACTGGGCCCTGGGCAATCACCATATGAGCGGCGGGATCGGAGCCCGGGTGGTTGGCGGCGAGTCCCTCATCTGGAATTTTTGGTGGATCATTCCCCTGCTCTGGAACGAATGGTTTTTCCATAAATGGCCGTTCTATACGGCTGAACATTGATGGGTACTGCCGGGTTGGTTTTGCCGGGGCGGGTTTAAAACCCGCCTCTGCTATTTATATCAATGGGTTACCAATTTGTTTGATTTCACCCTGAACATGAGATATAGGGTTTGCCATCAATTTCTTCCGTTTGGAAGTTTTTAAGTCCCCCTGAATCTCCCTGTTCCAAAAGGGGATTTTAGCAGCAATTCCTTGTAGTTTCCCCCCCTTTTTTAAAGGGGGGTAGGGGGGGATTATAAGGCTTCCCTTACCGAAAATAATTTTGGGCGACGGATAGAACGTGCAGCGCGGCTGGCCGCACGGCGGGGCCGTACACCGGAGCTTTTAAGGAGAATCAGGCGGATGAGGGATTGGCAGGCAACCGGCGGACCCAGGTATTATCAAAGTCCCCTGCTGGCCGGTTTGCCGGAGGTGGCGCATGGGTTTTTTACCCGGCAGGGGGGTGTAAGCGCCGGGGCCTATCACAGTCTCAATGTCAGCCTGGCAGTGGGGGACGGACCGGAGGCGGTGGCCGAAAACCTGGACCGGATGCGGCAGACCTTGGGGCTTTCGGAGCTGGCCGGCGCGGCACAGGTACATGGCGGCCGGGCCGCGGTGATCACCTCCCCGGACCAGGCCGTGCTTCATGACCTCCCGTCGGTGGATATCCTGGTCACCACCGTCCCCGGCCTGGGCCTGCTTATCAAGCAGGCGGACTGCCAGGCGGTGATGTTCGTTGACCCGGTCAATCGGGTGGTGGCCAACGTCCACGCCGGCTGGCGCGGCCAGGTGATGGATATCCTGGGCCAGACGGTGAGGCTGCTGCAGTCCAGGTTCGGGACGCGGCCCGGCGACCTCTACGCCGCCATCGGACCCAGTCTGGGCCCATGCTGCGCCGAGTTCAAGAACTTCCGCCGGGAATTGCCCCCGGCCCTGTGGAGCTACCAGGTGCAGCCCACCTACTTCGACCTCTGGCGGCTCAGCCGGGACCAGCTGGTCGCGGCGGGTCTGCTGCCGTCGCGCCTCGACCTGGCTGGCCTCTGCACCCGCTGCGGCGCCGACGGTTTTTACTCCTATCGCCGGGATAAGGTTACCGGGCGCCAAGGGGCCATCATCGCTCTGAAGGCCTAACCTGGAAAAGGCCGACGCCGCGCGCCACAACCGCGGCCCCGGCCGAACCCTGGTTTCGGCTCTCCTGGCGCTTGCCCCGGCGCCACCCCTAAAGGCAGACCGGGGTTTGCCTTGCCTATGACTTCTTGGAAATCTTATCTTTCAAATCATTGATGACGTTTTTACTGGACTGAACAGCCTGATCCACTTGCTGCGGGTATTTATAGCCCACAAAGACGCCGACGGCAAAACCGAGAATGATTAAAAACATCTGATTATTCCTTTCTTAGTCCGAGTTTAATCTGGTGCGTATGCACAGAAAAGTTTGAGCTTAAGGGCTCACCTATTTCACGTCAAGCTCGCCAGGGCCTCCCGGGCGGCCTGGCCAACGGTGGTCTCAAGCAGGCGCCCGCGTTCGTAAAGTTGGAGCGGGTGCTCGTCTCCGGTTAAGGCCTGGATGGCGCCGGCGGCCGGTTGGTAGCGGGCTTTGCCCAGCCCCCAGGCAGCCAGGCCGCGCAACTGGGGCTCGGGGCTTGTGAGAAAAGGCACAATCTCAGGCAAAACTTCATGGAGGAGTGCCGCCTGCACTTCCGCCAGGCGGCCCACTCCCCAGAGCATGGGCTCCTGGGAGAAGGGTTCCTCCAGGAAGCCGACGAACATGGGGATGATTTCTTTCACCAGCATGATCTGGTTTCTGCCGATTTCCCCCAGGGCCGCGGCGGCTCCCCAGCCGTTGCTCCCCGAATCCTCGTTGAGCAGGTAGAGGAGGCGGTTGATGAGTTTGCCCACCTGCTCCGGATGGGCGCCGGCCACCAGCCCCAAGCCCTCCAGGGCGCGCCAATAGAGGAGGGCGCCCGGTTCGTAGAGAAATTGCATCAGGATGGCGGCCACCCCGGATTCCTGGCCGGCCAATTCCGTCAGCGCGGCAAAATCCCCCGCCTGGAGCAGCGGCACGATCTTCTCCCGCAATTGGCGTCGACCTGGTTTCAAAACGGCGTTCTCTCCCTGGTGGCTGCGAGGGTTCAGGGGTTTATGCAGTGGCCGCCGACTCCCCTAAAAGGGGATATCATCTTCCGGTGTACCGCCTGACGGCGGTCCAAACGGCGGCTCCGGTTCGCGCTCCTGGCCGCGGCCGCCGGCGCTGCCCAGCATCAGCATATTATCGGCGATGATGTCAGTGGTATAGTGCTTGACGCCGTCCTTTTCGTAGGAGCCGTACTCAATCCGGCCCTCGATCATCACCTGTTTGCCCTTGGAGAGGTATTGACCGCATATTTCCGCCAGCTTTGTCCAGGCCACGATGCGGTGCCACTCGGTCTTTTCCTGCTTCTGGCCGTCTTTACCGGTGAATTTGCGGCTGGTGGCCAGGGAGAACTTGCACACCGCAGTGCCGCTGGCGGTATAGCGCATCTCCGGATCAGACCCCAGATTACCTATGAGAATAACCTTGTTGAGCCCAGCCATTTTCCCTCCTGCCACCCGTGCGCGGGTTACCTCAATCCTGTATCACAGAAACGGCGGCCGGGCAAGGAATTATGCGGAAAACTCGATGCCGGGCGGGGCTGGCCCAATCCAGACTTTCCGGTTGAATCCTCCTGCCGGGGTTGGCAAGTGGTTACCGGGGCATTATATTGGGTAAAAAGATTTTCTGTCCGCCTCATACAAGGTCGCAATTAAAAAACCCATGAATATTCATGTCATTCTGAACGAAGCGCCGCGGAGTGAAGAATCTCCTGGCGCTAATAATGACAAAAAAGTCTTTTGCTCGCGCATTGGTTTCAAGCCATGAACCAACTCCCATATTGCCTTAAGGGACGAAAGATGAGACTTAACCTTGCTTTAACGATCCTGGGGTGCATCGCCTTGAACCTCCTGAGTCCCACCGCCGGGCTCGGCGCCGCGGCCGGAACCCTGGCCGAAGCTGACGCCCTCCTCAACAGCCCGGCGTTGTCTATGACCCAGGCCATCAGGGCCCTGAGCCTCTATGAGGGCTTGCTGGCAACGGCGGGGGCTGACCGGGCCCTGGTCCTGGCGCGCCTGGGCCGCACCTGCTTCGTTCTGGGCCAATTGGCCCCCGAGGCGCAAAGAATGGCATACTACCAGCAGGGGCAGCCCTACGCCGAGACCCTGATCCGGGAGGAGCCCAACCGGGTCCAGGGCCACTACTGGCTGGCTATGAACCTGTGCGGCCAGGCCGACGTGGGCGGCAAGCTCCTGGGACACCGGCTCCTGCCCCGCATCCTGGAGGAGCTTAAACGGGCCGTTGCCCTGGATGCAGCCTTTGATCAGGCCGGGGCCCACCGGGTGCTGGGGCGCATCTATTACGAGGCCCCCGGCTGGCCCCTGTCCGTGGGCGACCTCGCCAAATCCCGGCAACACCTTGAGGCGGCGGTGCAGCTGTCCCCGGCCACCAGCACCAACCATCTCTATCTGGCCGAAACCCTGTCCCGCCTCAATGAGGCCGGCCGGGCGCGGCAGGAATTGGCCCAGGTGCTCAAATCCACCCGCGGAGCCGTTACACCCCAGGACCTGGAGGAGGACCGGCAGGAGGCCCGTCGCCTGCTGGCCGAAATGGAGGGTGGGGAGGGGCGGTAGCCGATGGGCACGTCCCTGTGGGTCGCTCGTGCTCAAGATCAAACCGATTATGGCGAATGCCAAACATATTTTCCGATAGCGGCATCATGCTAATCCCCCCTAACCCCCCTTTAAAAAAGGGGGGAACTATCAGGAATAGCTATTAAAGTCCTTCTTTGAAAAAGGGGGATTTAGGCAGCAGTATCCGGTTAAGAAATTGCATGTGGTCGCTTGAGTGAGATGCCCCCCTCACCCCAACCCTCTCCACCCAGCGGGGGGTGAGGGGGGGCCTCCTCGCCTCAGCGACCCAGCGAAATACGCCAAAGCTTAAGTGAACAGCATTGGATTTAGGGGGATTTAAGAACCGGCAACTGGAAGGAATTTAAGGCAAACACGATAATTTATTATTTCCCAGAACCCAGAACCTAAAACCCAGAACCTTGCAAAAGGGCAGGGGAGGGGGGCTGACCTTTCAGGGGCGGCCCCAATCCAGCAGGCGGAGGTCCAGATAGGTCCGTCCCTGGTAATGCGATATCCGGGTGCCCAGGGCTACGTCCAGGGTGCCTTCCAGGGGGTGGTGGGCGGCCATATCAAAGGCGATGGCCTCCAGGACGTTGCCGCCGCCCTGGGCCAGTTTCACCTTCAAATGCCGCTGGTTGATCACCCGGGAGTTTAGGCATTGCACCCCCAGGCAGACGATCACCGGGGCCGGGTTGCCGGGGCCAAACGGCCTCAGGGTCTCCAGGTGCCGGTGAAAGGCGCGGTCCAGGTCGGCCAACTCAATCTGGGCGTCGACTTTGAGGCTGGGCCGGGGCGGCGTTAGGCCCACCTGCTCCTTAAAGGCCTGCTCCAGAAGGTCTTGCAGGGGCTGCACCTGGTCCGCGGCCATCTCGAAGCCCGCCGCGGCCGCATGCCCGCCGTATTTGTGGAGCGCCTGGCGGCAGGCGTGCAGTCCCTTAAACAGGTGAAAGCCTTCGACGGACCGGGCCGAGCCCCGGCCCCGGCCGTTTACCAGGCTCACCATAGCCACGGGCCGGTGATACGCGTCTGCCAGCCGGGCCGCGACGATGCCGATGACCCCGGGGTGCCAGCCCTCCCCGGCCAGGACCAGCACCGGCCGGGCCGCCAGAGAGCGCCGGCGGATCAGCGCCTCGGCCTGCTTCAGGACTTCGCCTTCCAGGGCCTGGCGCTGGCGGTTGAGATTGTGCAGATACCGGGCCTGAACCCGGGCCTGGGCCAGGTCGTCGCTGAGCAGCAGTTCCAGGGCGCACCGGGCCTGACCCATGCGGCCGGCGGCATTGAGCCGGGGCGCCAGCTGGAAGACCACGTTCTGATAGGAAATGGGCTTGCCTTCCAACTGGGCGACTTCCTTTAAGGCGATGATGCCGGGGCGGCGGCTTTCCTCCAGGACCTTGAGCCCCTGGCTTACCAGGATGCGGTTTTCCCCCACCAGCGGCACCACGTCGGCGGCGGTGCCCAGGGCCACCAGGTCCAGGTACGACCTGAGGTTGGGCTCCGGGCGCTGCCTGAACCAGCCTTCGGCCCTGAGATCGGCCCGCAGCCCCAGGGCCAGGAGCAGGGCCACTCCCACCCCGGCCAGCTCCCCGAAGGGGTAGGCGTGGCCGGCCCGCTTGGGATTGACCACGGCCAGGGCGTCGGGGAGCTCCGGGGGAATCTCGTGGTGATCGGTGATGATCACCTCCAGGCCGTGAGCCTTAGCCCAGGCCACCTCTTCGGCGTCACTAATGCCGCAGTCCACCGTGACCACAAGCCGGGTTTGAGGGGCCAACTCTTTCAGAGCCTCGATCTTGAGGCCGTAACCCTGGGTCAGCCGGTCGGGGATGTAGGGGATGCAAGGCAGGCCCAGCTCCCGCAGGAACTGGTGCAGCACCGCAGTGGCGGTAATACCGTCGGCGTCGTAGTCGCCATAGACGGCCACCGGCTCCCCCTGGCGCACCGCCCGGCCCAAACGGGCGGCGGCGACTTCCAGATCCGGCAGATCGAAGGGGGGATTCAGGCGCTCCAACGAGGGGTCCAGAAAGGCCAGGATGTCGTCCCCGGCGGCGAGCCCCCGGTTCAACAGAATCCGGGCCACCAGCCGGGGCAGGTTATGCCGGGCCATGACCGCAGCCACCAAATCCGGCTGCTCCGGGTACACCTGCCAGGCTTTTTTGCGGCGCAATCTTCTCTCCGGTTTTCGGTTTTCGGTCGATCAGGCAACTTCGGGAAAAGCAGGCTTAATTATCGACCCCCAATAACTTCCTTTTCTCTGTCTGTAAACACCTCGTTAAGAACATACACCCGAGTTGCCATCTATCATTTATCCTTCATCTTTTCTTCAATCCGTTTTTTCTCTCTCTTTTCCTGCCATTTCATCCCCAGGTCCGCTATAACCAGGATAATGAGGATGAGTAACCCAACGAGGATAAAGGAACTATATGCAGATATGAATTCTCCCACCACATCATAGAGCTCTATGAGCTTAGATTCGGCGAACGCCATGAACAGTGCAAAGGCTTCCCTTAATTCTTGGTTCCACATGGGGCTTCGTCCTCCCCGAAAGGCGGTTTAACCGGTAAACATGGTTTAGCCTGTTTACGGAGAAGGCGCTTTACGCGCTTACGCCATAGGCTTACTGACCCTATTCCACTGTTTCTCCCGGCTTCAGGGCGATCACCGTAATCTCCGGCTCCCCCTGAAGCCGCTCGATCAACTCCTCGGGCGTGCCGGTGAGCACCGGGAAGGTGCCGTAGTGCATGGGGATGACCCAGCGGGGTTTGAGCATCCGGCAGGCCAGGGCCGCCTCGGCCGGGCCCATGACGTAATGGCTGCCGATGGGGAGCATAATCAGTTCCGGATGGTAGAGCTCCCGGATGAGTTCCATATCCCTGAAGGCGGCGGTGTCGCCGGCGTGGTAGACAACGAAACCGTTGGGGAACTCGATGACGAAGCCGGCCGGGTCGCCGGCGGCGATGAGTTCGCCGCCCTCATCCACCGCCGAGGAGTGCACCGCCTGGGTCATGGTGACTTTGCACCCCGCTACCGCCACTGTCCCGCCCTTGTTCATGCCGATGACCTCAGGCGCGCCCTGCCGGGCCAGAATGACGGAGAGTTCGTGGATGGCCACCACCGGGGCGTGGTTCGCCTGGGCCACGGCCACGGTTTCGCCCACGTGGTCGCCGTGGCCGTGGGTCACCAGGATGAGGTCAACCGGCCCGACTTTATCCACCGGCGTGTTGAGCAGAGGGTTACTGAGCCAGGGATCGATGAGGATGTTGACCCCGCCGCCGGTCAATTTAAAGGCCGAGTGGCCCAGGAAGGTTATCTGCACTCCCCGGCCGATTTTTACCTGGGTCATGGCTTCCTCCTGCTAAAGAACGTTCAAAGTTCAAAGTTCAAAGTTCAAGGTTCAAAGTTGGGGGTATGCGCATCATGGATTTTCATAATTAACGAATGGACCGAAGGCCCATACATGACTGTTCCGGAAAGTTTTTCGTCGGGTGCGCTCTCAGCGCCAATTAATGTTCAGGAAAGGGTTCTTTGGCTGAAAGCTATTTTGCCTCACTTCAACATCTTCTCCAGGGCGTCCAGGTTTTTTCGCAGGCCCAGGGCGATGAGGGTATCTCCGGCCAGAATCGGGGTTTCGTGGCTGGGGTTGAAGAGCATCTCGCCGTTGTCCCGCTTAATGGCCACCAGGATGAGGTTCAGGTTCTGGCGGATCCCCGAGTCCGCCAGCAGCACCCCCTGGAGGGGAGAGGCGGGGCCCACCGCGATCTCCTCCATGGTCCAATCCACCCCTTCTTTCATGGCCAGTTCCATAAAGGTGACCACGGTGGGGCGCATGATGGTCTGGGCCATTTTTTGCCCGCCCATCTCGTAGGGGGATTCCACCTTGTCGGCCCCGGCCCGGAGCAGCTTTTTTTCCGAACCCGGTTCCTCCCCCCGAGCCACAATAAAGAGACTGGGGTTGAGGCTGCGCGCCGTCAGCACGACGTAGACGTTGGCGGCGTCCGAGGAGACCACGGATATCAGCCCCTTGGCCCGTTCGATGCCCGCCTCCAACAGGACCTCTTCCCGGGTGGCGTCGCCGTTGATGAAGTAATATCCCGAGGCCTCCAGGCGGGCAAGCATTGCCGGGTCGCTCTCGACCACCACCAGGGACAGGCCCCGGTCTTTGAGCTGCCGGGCGATAATTTCGCCGATGCGCCCGAAGCCGCAGAGGATGTAATGATTCTTCAGCCGTTTGATGTGCTTGATCAATTTTCGCCTTCCCAAGACCGCCTGGAGCTCCCCTTCGATCACCACCCGGGCCAGAGAGCCGACAATATAGAACATAACCCCCATCCCGGTGAGGATCAGCACCATATTGTAGATGCGCCCGACCCGGTCCAGGGGATGGGTCTCGCCGTAGCCCACGGTGGTGAGGGTGGTCACCGTCATGTAGAGGGCGTCGAAGAAACTCCAGCCTTGCAGCCAGACGAAGCCGAGGCTGCCGATCAACAAAAGGGCCAGCAGGCTGGCGGCCCACTGGGCAATTTTACCAAAGGTTATCATGCGTCCGGAGGGCCGGCAAGTTCCGGCCTCATAAGGCTAAATGGTCCCCAATCCATGTGCTTAATCATCTTCGGTAAGCCTTTTTCAATGAGTAGCTTTATGCAACTCCTTCCAGCTCATTGATGATGGCAGTTACCTGTTTCTTTAAGTTTAGGCAATTCCTGCTCTACCACATTCCAGACCAGCGGCAAGTCGATGTCGAAATAGTCATGTACCAGAATATGCCGCATGCCAACGATCTTGGACCAGGGAATAGCGGGATGCTTATTCTTCAGAGATTCTGACAATGAACGGCAGGCTTCGCCGATAATCTGGAGATGGCGCAGGAACCAGGCCTGAATCAGTTCATCAGTCTGAAACGCAGCGGGGCCTTGGACAGCGTATTTGTCAATATGTTCAATGGCTGCGATGATATCCCGCAGTCTTTCGCAATCATCCCTCATAACGGCACCGCCTCTTGCAGCACGCGGTCGCGGATACGATTCTTCAAGCCCCTCTCGGTTACGACATCAACCTTACATGCCAAAAGGTCTTCCAGGTCAGCCAAGAAGCCCCCTAAATCCAAAAGGCTGCGGTTTGGCTCCAGTTCCACCAGGATATCCACATCGCTGGCCTCATCCGCCTCACCCCGGGCCACGGAGCCAAACAGGCGGACGTTATAGGCGCCGTGCCTGGCCGCGATTTCCAGTATTTCCCGGCGCTTTTCTTGAATCAGTCTATTCAGGCCCATGACAGGCCCCCCTTTGGATTAGTCAAACCATAATCTCTCTGGATATTTTGTTCAAGCATTAACCGAGAAACGATTGAGACAACACGCCGGCCAGCCGCCGCCCCCGCCCGGACGGTCCGCTTTTTCCGGCGGGAAATGGTTAAATGGTTTGGCAGAGGACCACAGTTTATGGTAATCAGATGACCATGTGGATGCGAAAGTTCACCTCTCTGCTCCTGGTTGTGGCCCTGGGTCTGGTTGGCCAGTGGGGCTGCGCCCCCCGGCTGGCGCCGGCCACCCCGGAGGGGGTGGCGCTGGCGCCCGGCCGCTATCTCACGGCTTATTACCGGGCGCCGGATTTCACCCCGGCCCGGGCAACCTATGTGCTGACGCCCTTCAAGGTGGAAACGGCCCAGGGCGTGGCCGCCGACACCTTCCAAACCCTGTTCATGGAAGAGTTGACCCAGGCCTGGAGGGCCAACGGACTCAAGCTCTCTGAAGCGGGCGACACCGTCGTCGACGGCGTGGTGCAATTTGTCCAGGTCCGGGGTGCGGTCTTCCGTTTCATCCGCGGACGGATCGACGCCGACCTGGTGGTGTCCGGGGCCATCACCCGGGGGGGCGACACCCTGTTTGCCTGCCAGGACCGGATCACCATGAGTTCACCGGTCAATCCCGGCCCGCCGGCCCCCAAGGAAGACGAACTGTTATTACGCCAGGCGGCCCGGACGTTTGCCTCCCATCTGCTCAACGAGATGCTGCTTTACTGGCCGCCCGCCGAAGGCAAATAAATTTCCCCAAAGACCCGCACGATGAGGCGGGGCCGCTCCTTGGAGTTGGTGAACAACTCGATCACCCCGGCAAAAGGGCCCGACACCTGCCCTTTGGGGCGCACTTCCAGGACATATTCTTTGCCCGGCACCTCCGGCTTCAGGGCCACCGCGATCTTGTCCGGGATATTGGTGCGGAATTCCTTAATCTCAAAGGGGGTTTGCAGGTTTGACTTGAAGCGCACCTGGCCCCGCATATCTTCACCGAGAGCGCCGCGCAGCCGCACAATGTGGCTGGGGGTGATCTCGATGAAGGGTATGGCCACCCCCGTCATGGTCAAGACCAGCCGGGGCTGGTCCGGGTCATTGAGCCGGACCTTGGTTTCCTTCTTGAACTGGTGAATCACCGAAAAGGGTTTGATGGTCAGGGTGATGGCCCCCTCCCGGCCGGGAGGGATGCTCTTGTCGTATTGGGGCACGGTGCAGGCGCAATCCGGGTCCACATCCTCGATGTGCAAGGGCGCCGTCCCGGTGTTTTTGATCACAAACGTGTGGGTCAGGGGCCGGTCTTCGCTGATTTTCCCGAAATCAAAGACGGTCTCCGGGATGGCGGCCTGGGGCGCGGCCGCGGCCGCCGGGATGGGCAGAAGGCCCCAGGCGATCACTCCGGCCCCCAGGAACAGAAGGGCGCCGATGTATCGGCGCGATTGCGGCTTCCGGGTAGCGGTGCGGTGGCTGGTATGGATCACGTGAGTCGGACACTCCCTCAGGGCTGGATTGGGCTTCCTT
>Ga0351910_1102_pt1 | contig 30250 bp, 26 predicted proteins | sample TotcelHT113001L5_FD_206860 | JGI IMG/M metagenome (GOLD analysis project Ga0351910, IMG submission 206860) | Enriched cells from coal bed in the Powder River Basin, Montana, United States - Total cells T11 rep1 HSBNCT.T11.300.1.L5 ...
AAAATAAAGAACGTCAGTGAAGTAGCGCAGCCTGCGATCCTTCATACGATTGGGAAACAAATATCGACAGATTGGTTAGTCGGAAGGCAACCAGCTATTCCCGGTAACGCTCGTATCCTTCCACCAGGACAGGCGTCACAATTCGAATTAACCTTCAATTCCGGGGCGATAGAGACACAAGAAGCCCAGATACTGCGCATCAACAACGGGCAAAGCATCGAAACAGAGGTAGTTCTAGACTATATAATTGTTCCTTCGAAATACTATAGTTTCGAGATCGGAGCTAAAGGAATTCTAAGCGGAAATGGTGAAGATTTTAGTGGGGAATACCCTCTTTGCTCGGGACCAGCACCTTATCTATATACGATGAGTTCTAGTAAATTTGAGGTTGAGGGCACAGACATTCATCCGAGATCATGTTGTGATTATGTTGGAAGCCAATGCAACTACACAAAGTGTCTGAGGCTACAGGAAAATGACGATAATGTTTGTTACCAAGCAAACATACAAGGCCACAAGTCGGACGGTGGGAAAAGCAACATCTATGCAAACATCTTACTCAAGATGGAGTATGTGCTTAAGAAAACTGAGGTGCGTCTATTCGCAGTTCAGCCATAAGCATGACTACGTCGTAAGCAATGAGTAATGCCGAGGTAGGCCTCTGACCTCAGGGCGAGCTTTTAGGAAATCTCGCCAGGAGCTTCCCCGGAAACCTCCTCTGCCAGTCTTTGTCCCTTAGCCATCCTGCGTCCCAAAGTATCGATAAAACTCTCATAGCGTTCCCGCCCCTTCGCCTGGGCTGCCGCCTGCGCGCCTTCTGTCAATGGCGGTGTGGCGGTGAGCCAGGCGCGGATATAGAGCGCCAATGCCTCGACAGAGAATTCGAGATCGCGCTCCACGCGATCAACCGACCGTGTTAGGCGATCGAGCCGCCGCGTCAGCGCAGCTTCCCAGCGATCGGCGTCGTCCGCGGTGAGGAAGGAAATAATCGCCGCTTCCGCGATGGAAGATTTCGCCGCGCGTTCCTTACTTGCGAGCTTCTCTAGCCGGGCCATCATGTCGGCGTCGAGATAGACGGAAAGGCGCTGCTTCACGGCCATGTAGGTTTGCTACAGCGCTATGCCGTCGTCAGGATCCATCGTCGCCTGTCGCGCAAGCGAGCGAGATTGAGCGCGGAGAATGCGAGCTTTGATCGCCTCGTCGTCATCCGCGTCTTCGACAAGGAAGGCATCGGGTTTCAGCACGAATTTTGGTCCTGGGGGCGCGACGTCCTCATGCTCGGGGAGCTTCGGCTCGCGGCGGATCCCCCCGTTGGCGGAGTCCTCGTCGTTTGGCCTTTTGGCATCTGGCGTCGGCAACGCGGTCCAATCGTCATTCGTTAGGCTGTCGGGTGCCATCATGGCCGCCGCGGACCCGCGGATGGGGCAGGGCGCCGGCGGCGACATAATTCGCGCCGCCAATCGGCGGTCCTCGAAATAACGCGCTTTTTTGGCGCGGATCGGCGGCAGACCGGAGACAAGGACGATTTCCTCGGTAGGCGGAAGTTGCATCACTTCGCCTGGCGTGAGCAGCGCACGAGCGGTTTCCTGACGCGACACCATCAAATGTCCCAGCCATGGACTCAGACGATGTCCGGCGTAGTTCTTCATCGCTCGCATTTCGGTTGCGGTGCCGAGCGCGTCGGAGACGCGCTTCGCCGTCCGCTCGTCATTCGTGGCGAAGGACACTCTGACATGGCAATTATCGAGAATGGCGTTGTTGGATCCATAAGCCTTCTCGATCTGGTTGAGCGACTGCGCGATGAGGAAACTTTTCAGTCCATAGCCGGCCATAAAGGCTAGAGCAGATTCAAAGAAGTCGAGCCGGCCGAGCGCCGGAAACTCGTCGAGCATCAGAAGCAGCCGGTGCCGGCGCTGTCTTGACTCCAACTCCTCCGTCAGTCGACGGCCGATCTGGTTGAGTATGAGGCGCACAAGCGGTTTGGTTCGTGAGATGTCAGATGGGGGCACAACGAGATACAGCGTTGTGGGCGTCTCGCCGGAGACAAGGTCGGCGATGCGCCAGTCACAGCGGCGCGTGACCTCAGCGACGACGGGATCGCGATAGAGACCGAGAAAGGACATTGCGGTAGAAAGTACGCCCGAGCGCTCATTCTCGGATTTATTCAGGAGCTCGCGCGCCGTGGACGCCACGACCGGATGTGGACCAGCGGCGCCAAGATGCTGTGTCGTCATCATTGCTCGCAGTGTCATCTCGATCGGCCGCTTCGGATCGGAGAGGAATTTGGCGACGCCGGCGAGAGTCTTGTCAGCTTCGGCGTAAAGGACATGGAGAATGGCGCCGACCAGAAGCGAGTGGCTGGTCTTTTCCCAATGATTGCGTCGCTCAAGGGCCCCTTCAGGGTCAACGAGGATATCAGCGACGTTCTGGACGTCTCGCACTTCCGCCGGGCCGCGCCGAACTTCGAGCAAGGGATTATAGGCTGATGAGCTCGCGTTGGTTGGATCAAACAGCAGCACGCGGCCAAAGCGGGCCCGCCACCCGGCGGTCAAAGACCAGTTCTCGCCCTTGATATCGTGAACAATGACGGAGCCAGGCCAGGTGAGAAGCGTTGGGACCACGAGGCCGACGCCTTTGCCAGAGCGGGTAGGGGCGAAGCACAGGACATGCTCGGGCCCGTCATGGCGCAGATATTTGTCTTCGACTTTTCCGAGCACGACGCCGTCAGGTTCGATGAGCCCCGCCTTCCGAACTTCTTCCGCCCTCGCCCAGCGTGCAGAACCATAAGTGACGACATTTTTTGCTTCGCGGGCGCGATGCACTGACATGCCGATGGCGACAGCGATGGAAGCAAAGCCGCCAGATGCGGCGATGACGGCGCCTTCGACAAAAACATCGGGCGCATAGGCGTCGAAGTGATACCACCACCAGAAGAAGGCTGGCGGCGAATATAGCGGCCATGTACCGACGAGAAACCAGGGCCGACCCAATTCTGGTTGGAAGGCCAATCGCCAAGCCGTCCATTGCGTCGCGCTCCACGTCGTCACGAGCACGATGGCGCAGACGATTAAGATCTGGCCCCAGAGGATGCGCGTTCCCGACATAAACGCCAGCTTGTGGCTTCCACTCTTGTGTCTGCAAGGGAAATTGATCTCGCGTCGCAAATCGGCGCGCCATAGCGCACAAATACTGGAGCGGACCGAACGGTCAGTGGCAAGGAATGCCGAAAGCGCCGCGCCCCCAATCTACAAACCGATTCCTCTCTTGCGAGTGAAGCTCCAATCCACACCGCCGCTCGACGCCATGACGCCTGACACCTGCCGTCCAAGTTCTTTTTCGAGTGAGGGGGACCAAGGGACGAGACTGAAGCCGAGGCAGTCATCAATCATGGCGTAACGTCCCGACGCCAAATTCACGCGCTGTCGATAGACGCCGGTGACGCGATCTCCTTCCGCAACCGATTTTCGCGGTAAGCCTGTCTCGGCCGCAAGGCGCGCAGCTGCGTCATTCAGCTCGCGAGCGCTCAGCGTTTCAAGCAGATTGCTAGCGAAGACGAGGCGCTGCCCCTGTCGCCTGGCAAGCCCTTCGGCGACAAGATGGTCGGCCCGCGCCTCCAGGGCGTCGCGGACATCCTGGCCAAAGCCCGACTCGGATATCGGCATGGAGTCTTTCGCGACGAGGCGTCGATCAAGCCAGGTGGCGCCGCTCGCGTTGATCTGATCTTCAATGGAAAGGTCGGAACGAACCGCGAGAACAAGACGCGCCGCGCCGCCGTCCCGCGAAGCCAGACGTCGAACTTCCACGATTGCGCCGGGAGTGGCGTCACCCGTCGCGTCGATGTCGTCCAAGCGAATGTGATGGGCGCCACCGTCGACCCCGTCGATGATCGCGAAGGCGGAGCCTTTCAATTCGTCATCGAGGCCGCGGGAGATGAGACGACCAATGATCAGATCGCCGCGCTCTTCGCTGCCCCAAGAGAAATAGCCAGCCGCGCGATCAACTCCCTGGGCGGCGAGGCCCTGATGAATCCGCTTTATGATATCGCCGCGTTCGCCGAGGGCGCGAAGGACGGTTTCGGCCTCCTCAGCTATCACCCATTGTCCCGCGCCGCTCGGCGCGGCGAGACCGAGCTTCTCGAGCTTGCGCGCCCGTCCAACGAGTAGATTTCGCTCCACGTCTTTCGCCTGATAGGCATTCGGACGGAGATCAATCAGGCCGTCCTTCTTCGCGGCTTCGCGGGTCAGCGCCTGATCGAGCGAGGTCCAGCGGTCGGCGTCGACCTGCCGTTCGAGCGATTGGCGAATCTCTTGTTCGCTGCGTTGACCGAGCTCCAGAGTGGCAAGCTGCTCGGCGCGGGCGCGAAGACCCCGGCTGATATAGTCCCGGCTGATGACGAGATCGGCGCCGTGCTCGGCGCATCCGCGCAAGAGAACGTGGATATGGGGATGCTCGGTGTTCCAATGGTCGATTGCGACCCAGTCGAGCTTGGTCCCGAGGTCACGCGACATCTCGCCCATCAGATCGCGGGTGAACGCCCGCAGGTCGCTAAGCTCCATTGCGTCATCCGGCGCCACGATGAAGCGGAAGTGATGGCGATCGGCTTGGCAACGCTCGGCGAAAGCCTTGGCGTCAACGCCATCTCCCTTCGCGTCGAACATTTTTCCTGGCGCGCCATCGTGGGTGACGCCGTCACGACGCAGATAGAAGAGATGCGCCGCAAGCGGCGCCGACTTTCCACGATGTCGAACGACGCGGGCTTTCACCACCACTATCCGCGATCGGGAGGTCAGACCGCGTAGCGCAGAGAAGCTCGCGGCGCGGCCGCGGCCGAAGGGGCGGCGTCCCTTTCCGCGTGAACTCGAACGATATAGTCCGCCAGCCTTCTGCGTCGCCGCCAGAACGCGTGAAACGAAGCTCTTTCCCTTTCCAGGCTTCGTCTGACGAATGCGCCCGGGACGAACGCGGATATCGTCATCGCTAGCCATGTCAAAAGTCGCGCGAGGTCGAAATTAAGTTGCGGGTGCAATGAGTTATTGTTTTGGGCAGGCTGCGATTGGAATTGATAGCCTGCGTGAATGCATTGATACGCAAAGACAAACCGACCGCCGGGCAGAGCCGCAGGCTGTCCCTTTTATCTTGCCATAGGTCGGTCGCTTGCGCTCCCTCCGCCACGCTCGCGCACAAAGGCGCGAGTTGCTGCGCTAACATGCGATAGAGCTTGAAAGGGATCATCGAGCGCGACGAGCTACGAAAATTTCGGCAGGCGAATGCTGGACCACGCGCAAGCGTGCAATCGAGCCGCCGCCCGATAGCGAAACTCGCGCAAATATCTTGTCATCGCGCTGCGCCGGAAAAAGAGGGTGATCGACGGATTCCCCGGTAGTCGCTCCGGCGCTGGTCGCGCTGTTTTGGGCGATTTGCCGCGCAGAATTCAGTTTGGTTAGAGCGACGAAGGTTGACGGTTTGCTGATGTCGGCGGATGGGGAACTTTGCGACGCAGCAAGCTCCTGGAGGCCGAGTTTTGATGCAAGTCCCGCAACGTAAATTACCGTCTCAGTCGGCAATGGGCGTCCATGCAAATATTGTTCATAGCGCTGTGGACCGGCGTTATAGGCGGCGAGGAAGCCGCCTTCGCGATAACGCTCGAACATCTCGGAAAGATAGGCTGCGCCTGCCAAAATGTTATCGCCTGGATCGAAGGGATCGGGTCCAAGAGCATGCTTGAGGCGTAGCTCCTCGTATGTCGCCGGCATGATTTGCATCAGACCGATTGCGCCTTTGCCGGAGACGGCGCATGCGTCGCCATAACTTTCAGCGCGCATGACGGCGCGAATCCATTGAGGCGGGATATGGAAGCGGCGCGACGCCTCGTCAGTCGCACTGCTGATGGCTTCCGCCGATGCCTGAGTCGAATTGAGCGCGCATTTGGCGATCTGGGCGGCGCGGGCCTGCGAATGCGAAGTCGCGGCGGAGGCTGTCATAGAGGCGAGCATAGCCGCGGGAAACGCCAATCGGCGGCGACGTCTGCTGGAGAGTGTTCGAATTTCGCTTGGCGTCAATGGCGTCACTCCAATGTCCAAAGCGGGACTGCGCGTCCAATCAATTTTTCGGAAGGAATGGTCCCGAAGTATCGTCCATCGAGCGACGAGGGTTCATCCCAGTTGATGAGAAAAACCTGGTCTTCAGCCACCGAAAGGCAGCCGTTCCAAACGGGCAGGGGTCGTCCGGCATGGTCGCGTTCCTGCGCCACCGCCATCTCAATGCCGTCGACGATCACGGTGCGCCTATTGCGGCAGACTCGCTGGCCGGGTAATGCAGCGACGCGCTTGATCAGCAGCGCGCCCTTGGCGAGATAGCGACGCTCAGCTAGCCAGTCTTCGAGCGCTTCCGGTGGTCGCGCGACAACAAGATTGGTAACGGCGAGTTTTCCTATAGGCTGGACGGCATAGAGACCTATTGGGACGCTGGCGGAGGCGTTCCAAACCAGAAGCGGATCGTGCGTCGTCACGAATGTTGAAGCGATGGCGCAGCTTGCAAGCAGTGTGAGAACGATAGGTCTGATCATTTGGAATTGACCCTCGCGCGCAGGAGCCAGGCTTGATGGCGTTCTCGCGAATAGGGTCGCGTAGACAGGCCGGCAGCCAATCGATTGTGGATATGCCGCCAATGATCCGGACAGATATCTTGTGGCGCAAAGCCCAGCGACTCAACAGCATCGATGGCGCGCAGAACCCGCTGAACTCTGTCCCAACCTGCCGCTCTAAGAAGAATTTCGGCGCCGGGCTTGACGGCGGGGATAGTGGAATGGGGCTCAATCGATTCACAGGCGCGCAGGATATCGATGCGCGAAACAAGCGTCCCGTAACCGTTCGACGCCCAGCGGACGAATGCGAAAATTGATCCCGGCGCGAAGTAAGCAATGCGTCGTCTGCGGTCGAGCGTGCGTTCATTAACGGGGGCGCCGAAACGAATCCAGCGCTCGATCTTGCCTTTAAGAAAATAGAGCTCCACTTCGGTGAGCGCGGTCATGGCGCGCCTCCGCGAGGCACAGACTTGGCTGAGTTTCTTGCGACGTTTGAATCGACGGAGGGAGTTCTTTGAATGCGCCGCTTTTGCGCAGGCGCGCGACTTTGATGCGTGCCGCTCGGAAGCCAAGAAGCGGCGATTGCTCCGAACCGATGTCGCTGCCTGTCCTCTCTTTGCGGCAAAGCTTTGCCACGATCATCCATACGGTGGATTGCGGCGTGGTCCGTTAGGATGAATCCGAAGGATTCAATGTTAGTACAGTTAGGAACGCCGTGAACGATGACATAGCAGGGCGTTAGTGCCCATTTTGGTCCCCGATAGCACGAGGATCTGGTCCCTGATGGCACGATAGGGTAGGTCCCCGATAGCACGAACGTTTTCACAGCTTATCCACAGAGGGGAGAGAGGGATCGAGGCGGCCTAAAGCGCGCTCGAACGGGTCGAATGGAATTGGCGCGAAGACGAGACGCTCGTCGCCAAGCGGGTCGTGACGGATGGAGAGCTGGTAATTTGGAAGCGGCTGCCGACGTACGATGTCGCGCAGGTCAAACGCAAAATGTTTGAGCGGCGACAGCGCGCCGGACTTCACGTGGAGATGCCGGAAATCGAAACTCCAGCCGCCGCCCTTACGTCCGCCATGCTTGCGCACGAGGCGATAGAGCCAACGCTCGAGACCGCCCGTCAGCGCGAAATATTGCCGATCGATCGTCAGGACCAAAGCTTCGTTGAGAACGCCCGCGTAGAACCAATCCGGCAAGATCAATTCGACGCCGAGCGGCCGGCCGTTCGCGTCGGCTGTTTCCTTCCATTCGTTGATCCAGGAGAAGCGGTGGCGCCGCCGCTCTGCCGGCTGGCGGATGGATGTCGCGACACTTGTTGACTGCAGCCGATCGAGCGCCGCTTTCAGCCGCTGATAGTCGCGCGCGCTCGTCGCACGGCCGATAAAAGTAAGAATCTCATAAGGGGTCGCCGCCATTAGGCGCGAAGTTTTCAAGCCATCGTCGCGCGCCTGGACGATCTGTGACGCCGCCCAAATGAGTATGTCGGCATCCCAGATAGTCGCCATTCCATGTTCTGGGGTCGCTTCGACCTTGATGACGATTTCGCCCATTCGGAAGTCGATGGGCGTTACGCGTTTGGATTTGGCGAGGCTGAAAAATGGGTAGGACATCAGGTCCTGGGCGTCGCGCGGCGCGAGATCGCCAGGGAGCGCGCGAAACAATTCGAGCTGCTCCCATTCGTCGCTGAGGAGACGGCCGGATCGGCGTGCCATGGCGCGAGTCCGAGAGCTCAACGGCGCGGCTGACTGACGCGAAGGAGGACGTCACTGGCGTGGCGACGCGCCGGTAAAACGGTCCCGACGCCGAGATCGGACGTTGAGGCTTTAGATCCGCGCTCCACCCATGCCTGCAGATCCTCGACGCGATAAACGACACGGCCGCCGAGCTTGGAGTAGCGGGGGCCGGTGCCATAGGTGCGGTGCTTTTCGAGCGTGCGGCCGGAGAGGCCGAGGAAGCGTGCGGCTTCGGGCGTGCGGAGGTAGCGCGGCGGGAGTTCTGCTGGTTGTGCGGACATGATCGAACCTTCGAATAGCGAAGCGCGCCGCCGACAACCGACGGGCGTCGTCGATCACATTGGCGGAGAAGGTCCGGAGGGAGGGATGACGGATATGTTGAGTGCGAGATTCGTCACCCTCGCAGCTGCGAGTTGTCGAGGCACCACGAACGGCTGAGCGGAATTGTCGGCGAACGGACCAGCTATCTTGTTAGAAGCTTGCGATATCCTCCGCGCATCAGCGCGATGCCGCCTTTCACCAGGCGGATCGTCGTGGCGCGTACCGAGGAGGTCTTCCAAGGCTCACGATTCAGTCGTTCGTGACCGAATAGCTGCTCTGCAATGTCGCGATAGGACGCCTTCGCGAGGTGTCCATCGAGCGCACGGAGCATTTCTGAAAATCGCTTATCGTCGATCTTCGCCGCGCCCGGGGACAATCCGTTGACATGACGGAGAAAGCGCAAGGTTGCTGCGGAACGCGTCTGTGTCGACTTATCGACGGGAATAAGCGCTGAAAGCGCGGCGCCTGGCGCCGGGGGGCCGGGCAACCAGAGCCGATGTTCCCGGCGTCTCGCGCCAAGGATCACATAGTCTCCGTCCGACGTCGTGCGGCGAGACCGTAGGTCGGGCCAATTTTGCGGCGCGTAGACGAGCATTGAGGTAAGAGCTGGATGCGCGTCGAGCATCACAACGCTGGAGCAGCATTCGGGACGCCAGAAAATTTCGGCCTCAGTGGCGTTCAGCGCTGGGTCAGCCGCGAAATCGAAGCCCCCAACACCGCTCGGGTCCGTCTACGCCGGCGTCGAGCCGCGCTCGGAACTCGGGATCGGCGTAGCGCGCCTGATATTCTTCGTTGCGTCGCAGATATTCCCAGGCGTAGTCGCGCCAGTTCGTATCTCGCAAATGCTCATATGCGCGTTCTGAGCGCCAATCGCCGCTTGTCATGAAAATTCTCATCGTGGAGTGGCTAAGCCAATGATTATGAGAATATCTGGCGATAATTTGTCGGTGAAACTCCTTGGATTGGTATGGCGTCATTCGCCTCGGCGACTCAATCCCCTCACATCATCGCCTCAATGGCGACGTGACCAGGTCACAAGAATATGAGCGCTCCAAAAACGTCGCTCATAGCCTCATTTATGGCGAGCCCTTGAGAAAATCCTTGTAGCCTCTGCTCGTCATCCATTTCGCACGCTTGAGATGCGTATCGTAGGCGCGTTTCGCGCGTTCCGGCTCACGGGCTGGATCAATTCCAAGGACGATCTTCGACACCTCCTCCCAGGCCGCGCCTTCTTTTGCGGCGTCCAGCAACCGCAAATAGATGACCGAATGGGTGCGGTCATAGTCGACGACTTGGTCGTCATTAGGCGCGACGTCGGCGACGGAACTCATATTGGTGCGCGGCACGATTTGCGAATCCAGAAGCGATGGATGTTCGATTGTGGACACTTGCCAACTTTTCCCGTCAAGGTCTCGCGCGAAATTGGGGCGCAAATACATACTATAGTGGATAAACCTCATAGTATGTGTTGGTCCAGCCTTTCCCCATGGATATGCGGAGGCTGGTCGGAAGAAGCGTGCGAAGAATCAGGCGGGAGAAAGGCTTGACGCAAGAGGAATTTGCCGAACAGTCGGGGTTTACCCAGCAATATGTGAGCGGCCTTGAGCGCGGTCTCCGAAATCCAACGATCGTGAGCCTTTATGAAATCGCGCTTGCGCTCGGCGTCGATCATGTCGCCTTGATCACGCCGGATGACGAAGCGCGCGAAGAAGAGGCCCGACGCCTCGAAGGGAAAGCGCGCGGGCGGTCGAAAAGTAGCGCGAAGCGACGGGAGTCAAAGGCTCCAAAGAAAACATCGCGAGCAAGTGGAAAATCATGCGCCAAAACGTGACTTATCCGAAAGGGAAGGAATGCCCCGCCCGATGTCTCAGGCGGGGCATTGGCGTTCAGTCGCCATTCGGTTTGCGACCCCGCGACCAGATGAGCGAGTAGGCGTCGCCATCCTCGTCGTCGAAGAGATTGGCGTAGATCGGAGCCGTGAAGCTCGGGTCGTCGAGCTTGACTGAGAGATAATCGCGACCCTCGTTCGAGCGCTTGGACCAGGCGGCGCCGATTTCCGCACGTCCGACGAAGACCCGGTGGCTCGGCGCATTGTCGTTCGAACGATTGGCTTCCGGAACGATGCGGACGCCTTTGGCCTGGACGCTGAGCGTCACGATCTCGCCGAGGAACTCGTTGCCGGACTTTTTGAAGGAGCCGATGTTCGCCATGATAGTTCTCCTGTGATCTGTTGTCTTCGAGCCCGCGCCCACCGCGGCCTCGATGGCGATCGACAGGCCGAAGGCGATCGGCGACGCACCCGCCAGCGGGCCGAAGCGGAGCGGAGGACGGCGGACGGGCGACTTTCTTGCTTCGCGTGGAATGACGCCGCAGGCGTCAGGGGAAGAAAGTCGTCAGTCGCCGTTGCGTCCAAGGCGATCGAGGCGCAGCTGTCCTTCGGCCAGATCACGCCATAAGAGAGGCCACGGTGGTCGTGCTTGGCCAGACAGCCTTCGCGGGAGATTGGGGGACATCGAAGCGTCCGCACAAGCCGCGCGGCATTCCATGCGAAGGAAAAGAAACGCTGGCGCAAAGAAAAGCGGCCCATGTATCACCGAACGCAAGGCCGACGGCATTCGAATTCGCGATCATCACGCGTTCGAACTGCAATCGGGCCGGCGGTTCAGATGCGCAACCCCATGCGAATATTTTTCTGCGGTCGCATTCGACGATGGTCACCCTCGATGCGCCCTTTGAGCAATGACGGCGCGAGTGCTCACTCGCCTTTGTTCATAGACGCCTAGGGGAGCGTTCGAACGAGCCAAGACTCGCCGATCGACGTTTAGCGGAGACCGTTGTCATGCGCGCCCAAGCCGTTGCACCGCTCATGATCGCGCCAACTACGGCGAAAGCGTCTTGCCAAGGTTCGGATGACGCGCTGAAGCGGGCAAGACCACGAATCGCGTGATTGCCAGCGATAGCGGCTGGCGCGGCGAAAAGGAGAACAATGGCTGTGCGAAGTTGCGGCGAACGGGCGGCCGCAATGGCGCGCTGTCCGCCGGCGAGCAATGCGGCGCCGACGAAAAGGCCGACGACGATAGCGCCAACGGGACCCGCGCCGCTCTGATAGGCGGCGAGCAACGCGGTGGCGCCGACGAAGAATGGCAGCGCATTGACGGCCAATGCAAACAGTAACCAACAGAAGAGGGCAAGAATGGGGATGGCGATGAGCATGGCGGCCTCCGTGACAATGTCGAACGGTAGCGCCTCCCACCACCGCCACGGCGCGATCGCTACAATAATCGAAGTAAGGGCACATGGAAGCAGAGCTGCAGCTGATTTGCATGTGGCGGCGATCTGTCGCTCACGCGCCGGCGTCGATGAATTTCCATACCGGGATGCCGAGCGTGCGCGCCTTGTCGGCAAGGTTGGCGGAGATGCCTGAGCCGGGAAAGACGATGACTCCGATCGGCAGCGTCGCCAGCATTTGGTCGTTGCGCTTGAAGGGCGCCGCTTTGCCGTGACGCGCCCAGTCGGGCTTGAAAGCGATTTGCGGCACTTTGCGATGATCGGCCCAGCAAGCGGAGATGCGTTCGGAGCCGCGCGGGCTACCGCCATGTAGCAACACCATGTCGCGATGCTTGGCTAGGGCCTTATCGAGCCGGTCCCAAATGGCGCGATGGTCGTTGAAGTCGAGCCCGCCCGTAAAGGCGACCTTGGCCCCGGCCGGAAGCAAGGTCTCATTCTCAGCGAGTCGCTTGGCGGCAAGAAAGTCGCGACTGTCGATCATCGCCGAGGTCAGCGCGCGATGGTTCACCTTGGAGCCCGAGCGCGGACGCCAGCATGAGCCGATGTGGCTCTCGAAGTGTTCTGCGGCTTCGTCGCGGAAGAGCTCCATGCTGTCGCGGCGTTCGATGAGCGTCTGCCCTTCGACGATCAGGCGTTCGAGTTCAACCGAGCGGATTTCCGAGCCGTCCTGTTCATTCTGACTGCGTCGCTGCGCCTGCTCATTGTCGTCAAGTTCGCGCTCGATGCGCAAAACAGCGCGGTGGAAGAGATTGACCGTCGACCAGAGCAGCGCCTCGAGGTCGGGTTCGAGGCGGGTACCGCCCAATGTGGCGGCAAGAGCGTCGAAGATGTCGGCGACCGCCACGTTGATCGTTTGCGCTTCGGGAAGCGGCCTCGGGTCGGGTTCGCCCTGGAAGGGACGAAAGCCATAGAGTTGGAGTTCGGCGAGCACGCGATCGGTAGAGGATGAGTGCTGCGGCGGTTCAAAGTCGGGTAAGTCGCGATCAGTCGTCATCTGCGCATTCCTTCGTCGGACTGACCGCGCCCCTCGCGGCCTTCACGGCGATGAAAGGCGGCGGGCGGTTCTGACCCGCACCCGAAGCGCAGCGAAGGGCCGCAGCGCAGCGTAGGATGGCGGAGGGCCGGCTATTTTGTTTCGCGCTGTAAAGCGCCCACCAGGCAGGCGCGACGGAAAATAGTCGGCCCGTAGCGATTGCGTGGCCATACCGACCGTCGCAAAAGTCGCCCTCTATGAAGGCAAGGGACGCGGCTTTCTCCGACAATGCCGGAAAGCTGGGCGATCCGATCAGACACGTAGCCTACGCCGCTGCATCGGCCTCGTTCGGCTTGGCGGTTCCATGAAGCGCGCGATGTCCTGTGGCGCGAGTTGCGGCCTGATGGCCGCTCGTAACTGCTCGACGCCAAGCAGACAGAGGTCGTCGTTGAAGTCGCCCAGGGTCGGCGACAGGATGATCGTCTCGATCCCTGCCGTAGTTGCGCGGTCCAGCAAGGTCGCCGTCGCGCCATCGCCGGCCGGATCGTCGTCGCGAACTATGTAGAGGCGGCGAAGCGTCGCCGGGAACAGGATAGCTGCGAGGTGTGCTGCCGAGAGCGCGGCGAGCATAGGCAGACGGGGCACCGCCATTCGCAGCGACAGGATCGTCTCGATGCCTTCGCCCGCCGCCAGCACATCGTGCGCCTCACCAAAGCGGACCGCATGGCCGAGGAGATCGCCCATTGCACGTCTCGGCGTTTCGATCGGCGCCTTGCCGCTGCCATCAGGCGCGAACCAGGTGCGATGCGCGCCGGTGATCCTGCCGCGGAGATCGGTGACGGATGCGATCATCGCCGGCCAGCTCTCGGTCGGACTGTGCTCGTCCGGCCTGTAATAGCATCGTGGAAGAAAACGGAGCGATCCGGTTCCGTGCAGAGCCGTGATGCCGCGTCTGCGCAAATACGCCTCTACGAGCGTGCCCGGAATCGGGCGCGACATGGAGAAGAGCCGGCGCGCCGCCTCGGGCGATCCGGCCGGCGCCGGCGCGGGACGCCTCGATTCCGTTTCGGGCCCGGGGTGCGGCAGGCTAAGGAAGGTTCGCGCCTCCTCGATCACGTCCTTAAAGTCGATGAGGCCACGGCTCTCGCGGATCACGTCGAGTAGATCGCCATGCTCGCCGGTGGCGGCGTCGGTCCATTTGCCCGCGGCACCCTTGCCGGTCTCGGCGCCCTTGAGGCGGACGAACATGGACCGCCCCGGCGTGTTGCGGACATCACCGACCAACCAGTAGCGGCCCTCACGGCGGCCGTTCGAAAGATAATAGCGGCACACGGCCTCGGCCCGCCGCCCGAGACGCTGCGCCAGATCGGATGCGTTCTCCGGCATCGTGTCCTCCGGAACGAAGAAGGGGCCGCCATCGCTGGCGGCCCCCTGGGAGTGCGGTTAGCTCCTTGGTTATTCGGCCGCGGTCGCGAGGGGTTCGAGCGCGACCGAGTCATCCTCGGCCGTTTCCTCGTCTTCCGACCATGGCCGTTTCGCCGCCGTCCGCCGCCGTTTCTTCGACCGTTGTATCGGCGCCCACTTCGGCGGGATCGGTCGCTTCGGGTTCCACGGCGTTGGGCGCATCGCGGCCCGGCGTGCGCAGTGGCTGCGGGAGCCATCCGCCAGCTTTGAACGGGGAAGCCGTGCTCGATGACCGCGCCCCAGAGGATCAGCACGTTGATCCCCGAATACTGCCGGCCGGTCGCGGCGTTCGCCGGCATGGCGAGCGGCGCCTTCGCCGACGCGGTCCCCCAAGGCTGGACCCATGGCACGCGGCCGGCCTCCATCTCGGCGATGATCTTGCTGGTGATGTCGTCATAAAGCCTCGCGCGGTCGGCGCCGGCGCGAGCGTGGCGGTGATGTCTGGACATCGCGGTTCTCCGCGACGGGCGCCGGAGGCCTCTCCTCCAGCCCTCAACCCATCACGGCAAAGCCGGTCCGCACTCTCACTCTATAGGGGCGTTGCGGGGGCTCCCCGCAGAAGGGGTCGGTCGAGACCTTGGCTCGGCCGCAGGGGAAGGCTTCCCCCTCATGCCCATTTCCGGATCGCCGGTCGGGGACCTCCAATCGACACGTTGGTTAGCTTCCAATTGTCATGGGCGCTGACGGCCAATGGCTAAGGAGATCAGGTGCCCTCGGACGATCCTCTCGGGGGTCTATTCCTCCAAACCTGAATGACGTCCGGGATCTCGGGCGCGAGCAGTGAACTCAATATACTCATGAAAATGCGAGAGAACAGACTTCCATTGCGAGTCAAAGTGATGCACTGTGTTGCAATTCGACTCACATCCGGCTAGGGTGAACATTAGGGGAACATTAGCAGGTCCGCCATGGGTGATCGATCAAAAAAACTCGGCCCCCGGGTCACCGTCAGCGTCACGCCCGCAGACTACGACACGCTGAACACACTCGCGGACAAGGACGATGTGTCCGTTTCGTGGGTCATACGGCGCGCGATCAACGAATATCTTCGCCGGCATCATCAGCCAACGCGAGCGCTGCGGCGGTCGGCACCTGAAAAGCGACCGGCGGCACCGGAGCGCCCATGACTCAAACGAAAATGGCGGGGGAGACCGATCGCATGCCACACATCCAGACCAGGCCACGCAAGTCCGTGCCGTCAATGCCGGAAAGGTCCCTGGATTCGCTGTACCGACGACCTCTGGCCGCAAAGCGTACGGGTGCTCTTTATGGGGCTTTTCCGTATCCGACAAAAATCTCGCCGGAGGCGATCGCCCTCTATATCGCCGCCCATACAAAACCCGGGGACACCGTTTTCGACGGATTCGGGGGCAGCGGCACCACCGGACTCGCCGCACTACTTTGCGAACGGCCGACAGATGAGCTGCGCGCTGAAGCGGTCCGGCTGGGCCTGAACGTGCGATGGGGCGCGCGCAATGCCGTATTGTACGAACTGGGCGCGCTCGGCGCGTTTGTGGGTCGGACGCTGACCAATCCGCCCGATCCGGTTGCATTCAGGAAGGCCGCGGAAGATGTGTTGGCCGCGGCTGAGAGCGAAGATGGCTGGATGTACGAGGCGCGCGATCCTTCCGGTACGAAAGGCTTCATTAGGCATCTGATCTGGAGCGATAACCTGCGCTGCCCCGGCTGCAACACCGTTGTCGCCTTGTGGGACGCATGCGTTTCACTTGATCCGGCTGAAATTTCTTCAACCTTCTCCTGCCCGAAATGCCGCCATGAAAGCCCAATGGACGACGTGCAGCGGGTCACGGTGCAGGAGCGCGACGACGTCCTGGGCGACAAGCGCGCTTTGCGCAGACGAACCATGGCCCGTGTGTACGGTTCAACCGGGAAAAAGCGCTGGTCGCGTCCAGCCACGGCCGCCGATCTGGCGCTGCTGAAAAAGATAGATGCCGAACCGATCCCATCTTCCGTGCCCCAGGCGCTTATTCCGTGGGGCGACCTATACCGGAAGGGCTACCATCAGGGGATTACGCACGTTCATCATTTCTACACGCGGCGCAATCTCATCATTTTTGCCCGCATGTGGGACCGCGTGGAGTCCTATCGCGGTGCGCTCCGCGAAGGGTTGCGGTTCTGGCTGCTAAGCTACAACGCGGCCCACGGCACGATCATGACCCGCGTCGTGGCAAAATCCGATCAGAAGGATCTGGTCGTCACCAGCGCGCAGCCGGGCGTTCTCTATGTTAGCGGCCTGCCGGTTGAGAAAAACTTCTTTGCCGGATTGCGGCGTAAGCTGACAACGATTTCCCAAGCGTTCGAGATCATTCACGGCAGCAGCGGAAAGGTCGAGGTCGTTCAAGGCTCAAGCTGCAAAGTCGGGCTGCCTTCTGGGAGCATTGACTATGTGTTCACTGACCCGCCCTTTGGGGCCAATATACCCTATGCGGAACTCAGCTTCATAAACGAAGCGTGGCTCAAGACATTCACCGACCGGACGGACGAGGCGATTGTCAGTCCCGACCAGGATAAATCTGTAAATGAGTACCGGGAGCTGCTTACCCGATCATTCAGCGAGGCCCGACGGATATTAAAGCCTTCCGGTAAGGCCACAATGGTGTTCCATTCCGCATCCGCCGAAGTGTGGAATGCGCTGCAGCGCGCCTATCAAGATGCTGGTTTCGATGTCGAGTATGCTGGGGTTCTGGACAAGAGGCAGGGCAGCTTCAAGCAAGTTACGACGCAAGGGGCCGTGCGTGGTGATCCCGTGCTCCTGCTTGGGCCACGCCGCAAGGCCGAGAAAAAGGCCGAAGGGGACGATTGTGTTTGGACTGTCGCAACAGCGCTGCACCGCGCCGCGTCCGCTGCGCATGACCCGGACGAAGTGACCGCACAGAGGCTTTACTCGCGGCTCGTGACGCATTTCCTCAGCCGTCATAAGCAAGTGCCTCTCGACGCTGACGTCTTCTACCGCTGGTACGCTGAACAGCCGATGCCGGGAGTCTTATGCAGTGTCGGCGACTGACACTGTCGGCGCGATCAGGTCCTCCGCCCGGTCCTTTGAGGAAAGTCTGCCTCCGGCCCAGCGGAAACGTCTGGGGCAGTTTTTCACCGGTCTGCCGCTAGGGACGCTTCTGGCGCACCTTGCGCTCGATCAGGATTGCCGCGCCGTGATCGACCCGATGGCCGGTCACGGCGACCTGCTCGACGCTGCCGCCACGACGGCACGGTCGAGGGGATTTCAGATCGACCGGCTGGACGGCCTAGAGCTTGATCCCAACACAGCCGCCTTCTGCGGCCGCAGGATGACGGCATTGCAGGAAGATGGCGCTGTCGCCGGCTCCCGCATCGTCACGGGCAGCGCTTTCGATCCTTCAAATGTGGCCGCGTTGCATGCTCCCGGCTACGATCTCGTCATCACCAATCCTCCCTACGTGCGCTATCAGTCGCAAAACGGTGACGGCGCGGGCGTTGATGACGTGCGCCGGGGCCTTTCCGCTATCGTGGATGCACGCGCATCAGGCGACGAGCGCGCGCTCTGGCAGACGCTCGTTGAAGGGTATTCCGGCCTTGCCGATCTCTCGGTGCCGTCCTGGCTCCTGTCTGCCCTGCTGACGCGGCCCAGGGGCCGCCTGGCGCTGGTCGTTCCCGCCACCTGGCGCTCGCGAGACTACGCCGATGTCGTCCGTTACCTGCTGCTGCGGCTCTTTCGCCTTGAGTTCATCGTCGCCGATGCGCAGCCGGGCTGGTTTTCCGATGCGCTGGTGCGCACGCATCTTGTGGTCGCGCGGCGGCTGCCGAGGGATGAGGCGTCAGCGCCTCTGGCTGGCCGCACTTCCTGGCCGTCCGCCTGCTGGCTGCAAGTTGCGCCGGAGGCGGCCAGCAGGGCGTCTCTTGTCGGCGGCGCTTTTCCCGGACCGGAACCAGAGCGGGACTTCGCAGACTGGACAGTCGCGATCAACCGGGAGGTGCACGGCATCGAGAGCCGTCCCTTTGTCCTGCAAGAGGAATGGCGCACACTGGAACAGCGGTTGGGGCGCAAGGGCTGGTTCCAGAAAGCAGAAGACCGGCGCGACACGCTGCCGCTTTTTTCGTCTGGCGCTGCGAGACCGGCAGCGGTGCCGGAAGGACTGCGAGACATGCTGCCCACCGGCGCTTCCCCGGCACATCTCCAGACGCTCGAACAGGCCGGTATCCGTGTCAGTCAGGGGCTGCGCACAGGATGCAACCGGTTTTTCTATGTGACACTTGCCGGCGACGATGGTGGCGAAACCGTTGCCGTTGAAGCATCGGACAGCTTCCAGAATGTGCAGTTCCGCGTTCCTGCGGATGCGTTGCGGCCCGTTCTCCATCGCCAGGCCGATATGCCGACCTTTATACGCGGCCAATTGCCGCCGACCCGTGCGCTTGATCTGTCGCAGTGGGTTCTGCCTGAAGACCAGGCCGTGGTCGCGCGTGCGGCAGAGACATACCGCAAGCGTGGCGAATCCGCACCCCGTGTCATGCCCGCCGAATTGGCGGCATTCGTCACGCGGGCAGCCTGCCTTGCACCGGACCCGAAAGAACCGGCGCGTTTCATCCCCGATCTGTCGGCCGTTCGCACCAATATCCGCCCGCCGGTCAACGGACGCAGCATCCCCCGTTTCTGGTACATGCTACCGGCTTTTACCGCCCGCAATCTGCCCGCAATCTTTACGCCGCGAATCAATCACGGGACACCGACCGTCGTGCTGAACACACATCCGCCCATCCTGATTGACGCCAATTTCTCGACCATATGGGCGGACCAGAAGCGGTGGACGCGCCATGCTCTCTACGCCTTATTCAACAGCAGCTGGTGCCGCGCGGCCATGGAATCAGCCGGAACGCCGCTTGGCGGCGGCGCGCTCAAACTGGAGGCCACGCACATCCGTCAGGTTCCGGTTCCCTCATTATCTGACAACGACTGTCGGACGTTTGAGGCGCTCGGACAGCAACTGGCGGCGTCCGCGCCGTCAGCCCAGCACCAGATCGACATGTTCATTCTGAGCGCGGCGCTGCCCGGCCTCAATGAAAAAGACCTGAAAGCGGCGGCGCGGCATATCGAAACCCGCCTCCAGACTGCCTGTGCTGCCCGCCAAAGGATCGCTTCATGACGGCTGATATAGCCCGCATAAGTGAAACGATCGGACGTTGCCGCATGTTGCGCGACGCGGGGCATGTCGAAGCGGTGCTGCGTGCAGAATTCCAAGGCCGGTTGCGGCTGATGTTTCCAGACACCGCCCATGAAAACTGGATCAACAATTATACCGAAGGCGCGGAAGCACACACCAAGGTCGGCATGGCCTCCGGCAAGGCCGCCTCCCGATTCATCGACAACCTCGTGGGCTCGACCACGATCGAATATGAATCCGACCTGCGCAACAATGTGAAGCGCGACACCGGGTACGCGCAGGTGCAGGAACAGGCCGCAGGGCTCGTGCGGGCCGGCATGCCGGTCTCGACGGTGCGGGGCGTGCTGTCCGATACGGTGGAATGGTACGCTTATGATACCGTGCTGGCGCCCGGCGTCGATGCGTCCGCCTGTACGGCTGCCGATATTTCGCTGGTCGTGATTGATGAGCTTACGCTGGCCGACGACAGCGCCGTCTCCGCCGAGAGACTCGGCGCTTTCATCCGAAAGCATCTGGCGCGCGAACAGTCCCGGCCTTTGCGCGCTGAATTCCTCGCTTCCGACCTTGGCATGGACTCGGTCGCGTACAAAAGCAGTGCCGCGCCCTTGTCGTCACTTGTGGACGAGGGGCGGACGGCCGAGCCGTCAGCCAGCCTGGCAACTGAACTCTGGTCCCGGTTTGTCGATCACCTTGAGGGACCGACCGGCACCTTCCGCACGGCCGCGTATGTCGACGAAGCCTACGTGACCATTCTTGCGCGGCTGCTGAGCGCGAACGTCCTGACGGGAAAGGCTGTGCTGAGCACGGACGACGAACTGCGCGCGATTCTCAATGGCGATTTCTTCCGCGACAATTTCCAACTCGAGAATGTCGTCGAGCAGGATTATTTCGGCTGGCTGCTGGGGCCGGCCTACATGGACCGGCTTGTGGCCGTGGCCCGCGACCTCCAGCGTGATCTCTACGCTTATGATTTTAGCTGGTATCCCGAAGAAGATTTATTCGGTCGCCTTATGGCGCAACTCGCCCGCCGCAGCCAACGCAAGCTGCTTGGTCAGGAATGGACACCGCACTGGCTCGCCCGGCTGCTTGCCGACCGCTGCCTCGACGGCCTTCCCGAGGGCGAGAGCCCGCGTATCGTCGATATGTGCTGCGGGTCCGGCACCATGCTCGCCGAAATCATCAAGGCCACAAAGGCTCGTTTCGGCTTCTCCATCATCGACAAGCTGGAAGATGTCGCAACCGGCTTTGATATTGACCCGCTCGCCGTCAGCCTGGCCAAGACAACATGGGTTGTCAGCCTGTCGGTCGAGATCAAGTCGGCGACGAAACCGATTGTCATCCCGGTGTACCATGCGGATTCGCTGTTCGCGGTCACACCGGTCTCAGCATCGGTGCCACTGGTTAGCGAGAGCGATACGATTCCCGTATCGCTTGACGGTACGACGATTCAGCTGCCGACGGCGCTGGTGCAGCCGGCATATCGCGACTTTTTCGACCGTATCGTTGACTGGGCTTACGACGAAGCGCGCGAAGCGCAGCGGCGCGGTACTGTTGCGGGTTTCAGCAAGGCGGACGCGGACAGCTTTCTCGACGGCGCCATCGCGGCGTTCAGCGTCAGCCTGTCGCCGGAGCTTCACAAACAACTCTCTGCTGCGCTTTACCCGCTGGCGCATCGCATGGCCGAGCTGGCCGTAGCGGGACGCAACGGCATTTGGGCCTTCATCCTGCGGAACACATACAGGCCGGGCCTTTTGACCGGCCACTTTAACGGGCTTGTCTCCAACCCGCCGTGGCTGGCGATGAGCGGGCTGGCGGACAATCCGTACAGGGACCTGCTCAAAGGCAGAGCAAAGCTCTACGGCATCCAGCCTGCGGGGCAGTCATTCCTCCATCTTGAACTGGGAACGATGCACCTGCTTCATGCCATCGACCGGTATCTCGGGCCGGATGCCTCCGTCGCCTGCCTTGTGCCGGGTACGGTGCTGAACGGGAACCATCACGAGCGGCTGCGGCAGCATGAATTCCTGAACAGCGAACGCCCCGTGCCGTTCGACATTGCCGAGGTGTGGCAGGTTGCGCCCGGAACCTTCAAGTACCCCGGTGCGGCGCTGATCGGCCATAAGAGGACGGACACGATCGGGCTTCCACGGCCTGCCCTTGCCGGTATCGTCGCGACAGACGCGGGACTGGACAGCGCCGATTTTTCTATCCGCAATATTGGCACGGCCCGGAGCGCATGGGTGCTCGAAAAGGGCGGCAGTCCGGCGGCGGCCGGTGGCGGAGGACGTTTGCCGCAGCAGGGGGCCGATCTTATGCCGCGCACAGCCGTGTGCGTCGACATCATCCAGAACTCAGGAGCGGAGTACCGCGTCGATACGCCGACACGCGCGTCCCCTTGGGGCTTTACGATCAAATCGGCCAAGGAAATGGCCGCCGAACGCTTTCCCGGCCATGTCGCTCCCCGCTTTATCTTCCGTATGGCCCAGTCGGAAAACTTGCTTCCGTTTGTTCTCGGCGCCCATCGTGCGCCCCTGGCCCTGCCGGTACTGCGCGCGCCTGACGGAACGTGGAGCATTCTCGACGAGTCTGAAATCCGTCGGCAGGGATTTACCCAGACGGCCCGGCGCTTCGCGGCGATAAACCAGAAGCTCAAGACGGTCGGAAAAGGGAAATCACTGCAAGAGCGCGTCGATGAGAGGGGCAAGCTGTCCAAGCAGGTCTTCGGTGCCGATGGCTATCTCATACTGGCCGGTGCCGGCGGCAAGATCATATGCGCCGCGTGCGTTCCGCTCGCGCAGGCGCAGGACATAGTCGTTGACCAGACCCTTTACTGGAAGGTCGTTATGGATGAGCGGGAAGCGTGGTTCCAGGTTGGCATGCTCAACAGCGTGGCCCTGACCAACGCCACCCTCGCGTTCAACCCGAAGGGAGATTTCGGCGAACGGCATCTCCATACACTGCCATACCGAATGATGCCCGCCTACGACCCCGATAATGACGATCACAAGAAGATCGCCGGTCTGGCAAAGGACCTTGCTGCTCTTGCCGCCGGTCATTGCACGACAGACGTTTATCTGAGCGACCCCGCAAAGGCCTTGCCGGCGCGCCGCCGGAAATTGCGCGCGCTGCTGGAAGGATCGCCGTTGTTGCCGCAGCTTGAGTCGCTTGCTGCGCTTGTATTAGACGCAACACCGGTGGCAACGATCAATCCCGATGTGATCGAGGAAGGCTGACGCGTGCTGATCGTACAGAATGCCGCAACGCCAGCAAACATTCGCAATGCGGTTGTCGATATGATCGCGGCCGGTGCAACCGACGTACACGTGGCATCAGCCTATGTCACGCTCGGCGGTGCCAGCATCCTGCTCAACGCGCTCGCCGATTCCGTCACCCCTGCGGCGTTTGCCGCCATGCCGAAGACGCTTGTAACATCATTCGACTTCGGCCTCACCGAGCCGCAAGCCCTGCGCCATTGGCAGGAGTCGGGAAATGCGACAGTGCATGTCTCGGGGGCACAAAGGCTTGCCCAAGGCTCATTGATGCCGCTGCGGGCATTTCACCCTAAGCTCTACACGTTCGGCAGAAACGCGCAGAGCTGTAGCGCGTTGATCGGTTCTGCCAACCTCACCAGTCGCGGATTTAGCGTGAACACAGAGGCCGCGTGGCTTCAGCAGGAGGTTCCGCGTGCAGCAATCGATGCCGCTATGGCGAGCGCGGGTTTTGATACAACACCGCTGACTGAGGAATTGCTACAGGCCTATGCGGCGCTGCGGCAGGCTCAACCGCCACCGGCAGAAATAGAACAGGAAGCGCAGCCCGTAGCGCCGCCCACGCCGGTAAATGTTGGTGGGCTGCCCTTTTTCAGGGTCGCCATCGAAACAGGCGCTGTTAATCCTGCAAACTACAGTGCCATGTGGATTCACGGCGAAGCCCTGCAAGGCGGGTCACACAACCAGCTTGAACTCCCTCGCGGCGGTCACAGGTTTTTCGGTTTTGTGTTCACGCAATACGACTACCCGCACAATTTGACGATCGGAGAGCCGGTTCTTCGCAGCGGTGCGCGCGTATGGAACGACCGGCGTCTGACATGGCACGGCAATAATCGTATGGAGCGAATGAATTTGCCGACCGCTGCACAAGGCGGCTTCGAGTATGCCGACACGGCCGTCATGTTTCGCCGTCTGGCGGACGGCTCATTCGAGCTGATTGTCACGCCGTGGGATTCAGACCTGGCACGTTCGTGGCGGCAGGCTTCGGCCCAGCGGCAAGTTTTATTTCGGCTCGGCACAGTCGCGACGAGCCGGATCGTCGGGCTGTTATAGAAATAGGGGCTCCAGGCGCGCCACCCGTCTTCGTCGAAGATCCCGGTCCGTCTTTCTGTCCCCTCCGCCTTAACGGCGAACACCTGCTCTTCTCACGCTGTCAGGTCAGAGCATTCTGCCTTATCCTGATCGATTCCGCCCAATCGGCAAGGATCTTAATGTCGGCAAGGATATCGTCCGGCGGAGGGACGGCACCGTCTCGGGCGCGTGACGGATCATGTGCCTCCACGAGATCGCTGCATTTCTTGAAGTTCTTGCGGAAAGTTTCGACATCCGCGCCTTCGATGACCGTCACCCTTTTGAGGTTCTTGGTGTCGATATAATCCCGGTGTCGGTGGATGATCCCGGCAAAGGCCACGTCTTCGAGCCCGCGCTCCCACGTTGCCCGGAGCCGGTCATAAATCTTCACTGCGGTGTCGCGATATCCTTCTTCATCGTTCGCGTCATAGAGCTTGCGCGCTTCCCTTGCCGCTTTTTCCAGCTTGTCGATGCGGTCGCGGATACTGGCATGCTGCCAAGGCAATCCTTCGCTGACCATGCCTGTGCCGGCCGGGCCACGCGACAGGCTGACAAGCTTCATGGGAAGGTCCTCGCGGACGCCCTTGTCGTGCAGGTCGTTCACAAACACCATGTCGTGGGTGAAGACGATGATCTGGCGCGCCTTGGATTCCTCGACCAGCCGTTCCGCCACTTTTTCGCGCCAGCGATGATCGAGCGATGTCACCGGGTCATCAAACACGAGCGCGGATTTATGGGATGCCGTCGCCAGCTCGGTGAGGAACGCAGCCAGTGCCACGCATGTTTGTTCACCTTCGCTCAGGACCATGTGGACCTTGGCTTTCGGGTTGGCAAAGAGGCGCACCTGATAGTTAGGGGAGCCGTACTGCCCGCCAGAACGCACGATTTCCACGCGCACTTTTTCCGCCGCGAGACGGACGATTTCCGATTGAAACTGGTCGCGCATCTTCGGGGTAATGACGTTATCGGCGATGTCATTCCCAAGCTTGGTGATGGCGTTGGTCGCTGTGTCCGCGATGCAGGCGCGCAGTATCCGCAGATCGTCCAGGCGCTTTATTTCCTTCTTTGCGGTTTCGCGCAGATCAGGGACGGCGGCCCGGTCCTTCAGTGCGTCGCGTTCAAGGATCAGTTTGTTGCGGCCTTCCATGTCGGCAGCTTCATCAAGCTCCGTGGCATAGGCTTCAAGCACGCCCGCCAGCTTCTCCAGTTCGGGTTTTGGTGAAGGCGAGAGCGGCGGCAGTACGAGCGCATCGGGAGACGAAAGCGAACGGAGACATTTAAGGCGCCGCAAATCCGCACTGGCAACGAAGCGCAGGATGCTGCGGGCGAGGCTCGCATGTTGAAGCGCTATGCGCCGCCGCGCCTGCGCCATCACGCGCACATCCAGCTTGCGCGTCCTGAACGCGGCAAGGGCATCGGAGAATTCCTGCTCGGCGCTGGCCGCCTGTGACTCGGCATCAGCCTGGATGAACGCCTCGAAACCTCCCATCCGGCTTTTGGCTTCCACGCTGAGCGCCTGATGGCAAAGCACGCAGGCTTCATCTCGCGCAGGCGGGAAGGGAGAGCCGGGATAGGCCGTTTGTTCAGAGTAGCGGCGCGCCGCTTCCCACAAGGCGCGCCAGGTTTCCGCGCCGACGCCGGGAATGGCAAGGCCGTCGAACGTATCGTGCGCGGCGAGATTGGCCGCTGCGCGCTTACTTCTTGCCGCGTCGGCCAGTGCCTTCAGTCTGACCAGCGACCCGTCGTCATAGGTGGCGGCGATCCTGTCCAGGGTCGCTATCAGTTGCCGCACGTTGCTGGCAAAGAGCCGCTGCTCGGCGGCGGCGTCCACCGGGTTCTTCAGAAGGTCCTCGTGGAGGCGCGCCAGCCTTGCGCGTTCATCGGCGGTCATCTCGCCGAGCCTCTCGAACGCCGCCAGGTTGGTGTTATGGCTCAGGGCCGACATGATCGCACCCACCGGCGTGGCCGCGTTCCATGTCGGTTTTTCAAACACCGGGTCACGGACGGCGTTGAGTTGCGTTCCTTCAGCGCCCAGTTTCTGCTTGAGCGCCTGGCAAACGCCCGCGAGGTCATCGGGAATGTCCAGCCCAAAGGGCCTAAAAGCCACCTCGTTCTTTTCCTGCACATGCACCGATCCGCAGTCCCGGTCAAAGACGCTGACTGCCGACAGCACCGCGTCCGGCTTACCGTCATCCGTCCAGCTGACGGGCGGTTCGGATGATCCGTCCTTGAGAATCGTGAAGATACCCTTTGCCTTGCCAGCCGGCGGCGGGTTGTAGGCGTCGGGCATGATCTCGCCCGCGTTGCGGGCGCGGCAGGCTCGCTTGAGCACACGCCCGTAGCCGGATTTGCCAGACCCGTTCGGCCCGTAAACGATAGTGAGTCCGGCCGCCTCGAACGGCAAGGTCTGGCCCGGTGCAAGCTGGTTCACACCGATAATGTCGCCGACGCTGACCAATGCTATAGATTCGCCGCCGGCGGGGGTTGCCGGCAGATGTGCCGCTTCGAGGGCCACCGCTTCCAATGCGGCACCATCGGACCCATGCTCCTTTTTGCACAAGGCCAGTATGTCGGTGACAGCCGCTTCATCGGGAGTCCCGCCGGTCACGATCCGGCGCAGCGCATCCCTTTGCCAGAGAGGGCGTTCAGCCGACCAGTCGAGTATAGTTTCGAGTACTGTCTTGCTTGCCTTCTTATTCATTCGGTCGCCCCCGGCATCCCGACCCTTTCCGCGTACAGTCGATAGCCCGAAAGCTCCTCAGTACTAGGTTCGAACAAAGTCCGAATCCACCGGCTCTCGGAATAGCATGCACCGTTCATAGTGTCCCGCTCAGGTCCGGGGCGTTGCTCTTGCTGGTCGCTACGCTCCTGTTCTTCATGCTTCAACGCCGAATTGGACTTGCGTGTAAGATTTGGTGATTAGGAGATCGTCGCAAAAACCGCGAAGTGAGTTCGTATTCTTTGACAATGCGGTGGTGCCTTACGTGGTCGGCCTCGCCTCTGTCAGCATTTGATCGATTGAGCTCTGCCGGGATTGCCGATCCAGCGTGTAGGTGTTCCGCCTGAACTCGACGCCTCCAAGTAGCGCTTTCACGTACCCGGCAACTGTGTCTGCGGCCATAATGAGCGTCGAGTCGAGCGTGTGAACATACTTGCTCGTCACCGAGCCTTTCGCATGGCCGATCAGGGCAGCGATGGTGATCTCGGTAAATCCGAGATCGTTAGCGATGCTCGCGAAGCTGTGCCGCAGAACGTGCGGCGTGACATCCCAGAGCGGGCTTTCGGTGAAGAGCTTCTTCCAGCTCTGGGGGAAGTTGCCCACGGCATTGTCGTCGCCCTGGCCGGGGAAGACGTATGTGCCTGTCCTGTGGGCGTGGCGCTTTTCCAGGAAGTCGATCGCCGGCAGGCCGATTGGGCGGACTGATGCGCCTTCCTTGCTCTCGGACAGGCGCAGGCAACTGCCCTCGAAATCCACCTCGCTCCATTTGAGTTCGACGATCTCGCTCTTCCGACATCCGGTCAGGGCGATGAGCCGCAGGATCTCGGCGTGGATCCTGTAATGATCGCTGTCGCAGGCGCGCGTGAGAATTTCCCCGAGCGTCCGGTACTCGGCCTCGCTAAGGCGCCGGTCGCGCACCTTATATTTCGGCTTCTTGAGTCCGTGCGTGGGGTTGTGCTCGATGATTCCCAGCTGGACGGCGTAGGTGAATATGCCGCCGAGCAGGCCCATTGTCCGCGTCGCTGTTCCCGACCCGCCACGGACGATCGCACGTCCGCGGAGCTTTTCGGTCTTCACCGAAACGCGGGTCTTTCCGGCTATGATGTCCCGCATCAGATTGTTCATGTCGGCCTTAGTGATGTCTTGGACGCGGCGGTTGCCGACGAGCGGGATGATGTGCCTGCGGATGCGGCCGGTATCCACTTCGACGGTCGATGCCTTCTTGGGCCTGCCGCCTTTGCCAAGGGTGAGTCCGGCCTGCATGTCGGCGACATACTGTTCGCAGAGCTGCTTCATCGTCAGCGCCTTGCGGTCCAGTTCACGCTCTTCGGCTGGGTTGTCGCCTTGCGCGACGCGGCCGAGTTGAACCTTGGCCTCGCGGCGCGCCGTCTCCGGCGTCCATACGCCGTGAAGGCCAATGGTATATCGGCGCGATCGGCCGCGTGTGCGGTATTGGATGACGTAGCTGCGCTTGCCTGAGGTGAAGACGCGCAGGCCGAAGCCTGGGAGCTCGTCATCCCAGATCACATAGTCTTTGTCGCCCGGCTCGGCGGAATCGACGATGCGTTTGCTGATCCTCGGCACGCTTTTCAGTCCCTACCGTCCCAATTTCGCGTAAGCACCACGTAAGCACTTGAAAGGAAATTCAGGCGTATTCTCGGATGGGGACTTCGGAGCGGGGATGATGGAAATGCTAGTGTTTTCAGGTGACTATCGTGCTCTGGCGTAACCTATCGCGCAAATCGGATGGGTTACTTGACCAGCTCCGAAGGCAGAGGTCAGGGGTTCGAATCCCTTCGGGCGCGCCACTTGCTCATAAAACCGCGAACACCTTGCCGATTTATTCTCCGGCGATGACCGCCCGACTGGCCTTTGAGCCGTGGATGCAGATGACCTTGTCGTCCCCTTCGATGTATCTTGTGGACCGAAGAAGAGTTCGCCGCATCATAAGCGTCCAGAGGAAAGGCGGCGGCGCAATGGCGCGCCGCCTTTGAAGATAGAGCGTCGCGGTCAGAACCTCACGGTCAGCCCGGCATAAAAGTTCCGACCCATGCCGGGCACCTGACGCACGCTCGCAAGACCCGCGTTGCGTCCGAAGAGGAACGCGTTGCGCGAATAGTTCGTCAAGTCGAACCCGCCAAGCGGCAGCGAGTAGAGCGCATCGGTGACATTGTCGACGCCAAGGTCGATGCGCATATTGCTCCAGTCATAGGCGGCGCGGAGATTGAGCAGCGCATATGCCGGGGTCGTGAATTCGCCCTTGTTCGCCGACACGTGATCCTTGGGCGCGACGAGTTGCGTTTCAGCGGCCATGCTCAACCCGCCGATCTGGTGCTCGAGCGCAATGCGCGCATTGGCCGGCATCAGGTTCCACAGACCGTCGCCCTTCTTGACCAGGAACGACGCGACGGAGCACAAGCCATTGCCCGGCGGACAATACTGCGGATTGCCGATGTCGAGATTTCGTCCATAGACGAAACTGACGACGCCGACCGCCTGCAGCCTGCCGTATTCGGGCGATTCATGCAGCTTCACTCTGCCCGAGCCGTCGACGCCATAGAGCTCCGCATTGAAATTGCGGAACTGCATGATCTGGAAAATATAGGAATTCGCCACCGGGAACGTGTTGAAGGTCCCGCCGGTTCTCGCGCCGTCAATATAGTTCTCGACATAGGTGTAGAAGGGCGAAATCCGCGCTTCCCAATTGTTTGCGCCGGACATGTCGCGCCAAGCGCCGGTGAACGCGACATTGTGCGCCACTTCCGGCTTCAGATTGAGGTTGCCGGTATAGCCGTTGCCGTCGCCGAACCAGTTGAACATCGCCGTGAACGGGCCGGCGACCGGCCAAGTATAGCGTTCATAGAGATTGGGCGAGCGCGTCTTGCGCGAATAGCCGAACTCGTAAAGGCTGCCAGGTTCCGGCTCATAGCGCGCCAGAGCGGTCATGTCGAAATTGATGTCGGTGCGCGCGCGATTTTGCGCGTTGAAGATATTGACGGCCAAATTATTCGCGCGCGCGAGCAGGGGTGAGTTGGGGAAGATAAACGGCGTGTAGCTCTGACCAGGACCAGTGTCCATCCAGACGATGTCGTTACGCACGCCGATCAGGCTGGACCACTGAGGCGTCCAGCGGCGCTCCCATTCGACATACGTGCCAAACCGATTGCGCTGGCCGCCATTGATGTTCACATTCGCGAAAGGTCGGCTCAGACTGCCGGGCGGCGTGGCGAAACCCTGTGCCAAGCCGGTGAGATCGGAAGGCCAGTAGTCCTGCAGTCGGTAGCCGTGGAACTCATTGCCGATGCGGAAAAGATCCTGATCGCTGTATGGAATTTCCGCTTTGACCGAATAGCCGAAGTCACGGCCGAGCGCGATCATCGGGTGATTGAGCCAGAATCTGTCCTCCAGGAATCCCATTTTGTGGAAGACCTGATGCCAGTATGCGCGCGCTTCCAGCGTGCCCCATTCGAAGGCGCCCTTGTAGAGGGCGTCCAGCGAATAGGAGCGATTGCGCGTCATGTCCATGCGCTGGTTCGGAAAGCCCTGATAGGGAATATTCTGATAGGCGCCACGGAAGGTGAACAGATGCCCCTCGTTCTGGTAGCCGAGCGTGACCGCGTGATTTTCCGACATGAAGTTCGTCGAGAGAACTTTGTCGCCATTGCCGCCGGC